>ERZ869909.273-NODE-273-length-72608-cov-5.374874_pt1 | contig 72608 bp, 78 predicted proteins | sample MGYA00520892_ERZ869909 | MGnify/ENA primary metagenome ERZ869909 (study PRJEB32215, sample SAMEA104723947) | bioreactor metagenome | biome: bioreactor; feature: anaerobic bioreactor; material: water | place: China | collected 2015-03-12 ...
TCGATTTCGCGCAGGTCGATTTCGACCGCGATGTGGTCTTCACCTGGAACGGCACCACCTCGGGCGTGCGGTTGCCGAATGGCGATGCCATTCCCGCCAACCGTCAGGGCCTGACGATCTGCGATGCCACCTCGGCGGCTTTTGCCATGGATATGCCCTGGGACAAGCTGGATGTGGTGACCTTCAGCTGGCAGAAGGTGCTGGGCGGCGAGGGCGCGCATGGCGTGCTGATCCTCAGCCCGCGTGCTGTGGAACGGCTGGAAAGCTATACTCCGGCCTGGCCGCTGCCCAAGATCTTCCGCCTGACCAAGGGCGGCAAGCTGATCGAGGGGATCTTCAAGGGCGAGACCATCAACACCCCCTCGATGCTGGCGGTCGAGGATTATCTGGTGGCGCTGAAATGGGCGCAGGGGCTGGGCGGGCTGAAAGCGCTGGTGGCGCGGGCCGAGGCCAATGCGAAAGCCATCACCGATTTCATCGCGAGCCGCGACTGGATCGCCAATCTGGCCGAAGACCCGGCAACGGCCTCGACGACCAGCGTTTGCCTGAAGTTCACCGATCCGCGCATCAGCGATGGCGCGGCTTTCGCCAAGGCGGTGGCCAAGCGGCTGGAGCAGGCGGGAGTGGCCTATGATATCGGCGCCTACCGTGATGCGCCCCCGGGCCTGCGCATCTGGTGCGGCTCGACGGTGGAAACCGCCGATGTGGCGGCGCTGATGCCCTGGATCGAATGGGCTTTTGAAGCCGAGATCGCCGCGCTGCAAGCGGCCTGACCCTCTGACATGCGCCCCCGCTGCGCTGCGGGGGCAACCACCCCACCAATGAAGGAGCCCGCCATGGCGCCCCGCGTTCTCGTATCCGACAAGCTTTCCGAAACCGCCGTGCAGATCTTCCGTGATCGCGGCGTCGATGTGGATTACCTGCCCGATCTGGGCAAGGACAAGGAAAAGCTGGCCGAGGTGATCGGTCAGTATGACGGTCTGGCCATCCGCTCGGCCACCAAGGTCACCGAGAAGATCCTGGAGAAAGCCAGCAATCTCAAGGTTATCGGCCGCGCCGGCATCGGTGTGGACAATGTGGACATTCCCGCCGCCTCGAAGCGCGGGGTGATCGTGATGAACACGCCCTTCGGCAATTCCGTCACCACCGCCGAACATGCCATTGCCATGATGTTCGCCGTGGCGCGGCAATTGCCCGAGGCGAGTGTCTCCACCCATGAGGGCAAATGGGAGAAGAACCGCTTCATGGGGGTGGAGCTGTTCAACAAGACGCTGGGCGTGATCGGTGCGGGCAATATCGGCGGTATTGTCTGTGACCGGGCGCTGGGGCTGAAGATGAAGGTGGTGGCCTATGACCCGTTCCTGAGCGAGGAGCGCGCCAAATCCATGGGCGTGACCAAGGTGGAACTGGATGAGCTGCTGGCCCGGGCCGATTTCATCACCCTGCATGTGCCGCTCACCGACAAGACCCGCAACATCCTCTCGGCGGAGAACATCGCCAAGACCAAGAAGGGCGTGCGCATCATCAACTGCGCGCGCGGCGGGCTGGTCGATGAGGCGGCGCTGGCCGAGGCGTTGAAATCGGGCCATGTCGCCGGTGCCGGTTTCGATGTCTTTGCCGTGGAGCCCGCCACCGAATCGCCGCTCTTCAACCTGCCCAATGTGGTGGTGACGCCGCATCTGGGCGCCGCCACCACCGAGGCGCAGGAGAATGTCGCCATTCAGGTGGCCGAACAGATGGCCGATTACCTGCTGACGGGTGCGGTGCAGAATGCGCTCAACATGCCCTCGGTCACCGCCGAGGAAGCCGCGATCATGGGCCCCTGGCTGAAGCTCGCCGCGCATCTGGGCGATTTCGCCGGCCAGCTCACCGACGAGCCGATCCGCGCCATCAATGTGCTCTATGATGGTGGCGTGACCCAGATGAATCTCAAGGCGCTCAACTGCGCGGTGATTGCCGGGGTGATGAAGGCATCGAACCCGGATGTGAACCTGGTGTCGGCGCCGATTGTCGCCAAGGAGCGCGGGGTGCAGCTTTCGACCACCCAGCAGGAGAAATCCGGCGTATTCGATGCTTTCATCAAGCTGACCGTGGTCACCGACACCCGCGAGCGCTCGGTGGCGGGCACGGTGTTCAGCGATGGCAAGCCGCGCTTCATCCAGATCAAGGGCATCAATATCGACGCCGAGGTGGGGGCGCATATGCTCTATACCACCAACGAGGACGTGCCCGGGATCATCGGCCTTCTGGGCAATACGATGGGCAAGAACGGGGTCAATATCGCCAACTTCACGCTTGGGCGTTCGGGCGCCGGGCAGGATGCGATCGCGCTGCTGTATCTGGATCAGGCGATCGATCCCAAAGTGGTGGAGACGCTGCGCAATACCGGCATGTTCCGGCAGGTGCGGCCGATGCAGTTCGACGTCGCTTGAGAGAGGCTTGACCGCCGGGGGAGGGGGCGCTTGCGCCCATTCGTCCCCCGGCGTATTCGCGGCATATTGACAGGCTGACCATCGGGGGGCCCATGATCCGCAGCTATGCCATCGGCGATATCCACGGCCATCTGGACCAGCTTGAGCGGGTTCATGACTGGATCCGCCGCGACCGGGCGCGGGCAGGCGATGCCGAGGCGCCGGTGGTGCATGTCGGTGATCTGGTGGATCGTGGGCCGGATTCCCCCGGGGTGATCGAGTTTCTGTTGCGCGGGCAGTTGCGCGGCGAGAACTGGGTGGTGCTCAAGGGCAACCATGACCGCATGTTCTCGATGTTTCTGCACGAGCCCGGCGGGCGTGACCCGGCGCTGCGGTCCGATCTGACCTATCTGCATCCGATCATCGGCGGCGTTCAGACGCTGGAGAATTACGGCATTGCCGGCGCCGATACCCGGCCCCTGGAGCAGGTTCATGCCGAGGCACTGGCCCGGGTGCCGGCGGCGCACCGGGATTTTCTGGCCGGGTTGCCGCCCTATCATCTGCGCGGCGAGGTCTTGTTCGTTCACGCCGGCATCGCGCCCGGCCTGCCGCTGGAGGCGCAGAGCGAGACCGACATGATCTGGATCCGCGCGCCCTTCCTGGAACATGCCGGGCCGCATCCCTGGCTGGTGGTGCATGGTCATTCGCCGGTCGAATCACCGCGCCACTATGGCAACCGGGTCAATATCGACAGCCGCGCCGCCTATGGCGGGCCGTTGAGCGCCGTGGTGATCGAGGATCGCGCGGTCTATCTGCTGGGCGAGGCGGGGCGCGTTCCGCTGCTCCCGGAGCCGCTGGACGGGGCAGTTTAACCTCCGGTTCATACCTGTTTGCTATTTCTGAACATGGGTGAAGAAATAGGTGGTGGGATGAGCCGGCAAAACCAAGCCGCGCCCGTCATCATCAAAAGAAAGAAGATCGTGCGTGGCAACAGCCACCATGGTGGCGCGTGGAAAGTCGCTTATGCCGACTTCGTCACCGCCATGATGGCCTTCTTTCTGATGATGTGGCTATTGGGTGCAACGACTGAAGCGCAACGCAAGGGATTGGCGGATTATTTCACGCCATCGATTCCGATCAACCGCTCGTCCTCGGGCGGGGTGGGCATGTTCGGCGGCAATGACGTGCAAAGCCGCGAGGATGTGGGCCCCGAAACCAATCAGGGCCTGCCTGAGTTCATGGCCGATGACCGCACCGATGCCGAAGCCTTCGAGATGCTTCAGGACCGGCTGCAGGGCATGGGCGCCGAGAGCGCGGTAATGACCGAGGCGCTGCGCCATGTGGTGACGCGCGTCACTGACGAGGGGCTGGTGATCGAGCTGTTCGATCTGCCCGGCGCGCCGCTCTTTGATGGCGAGACCGATCAGCCGATGCCGGTGATGCAGCTGCTTTCTGGCGCATTGCGGGATATTTTCGGCATGGTCACCAATGGCTTGGCTATCGAGGGCCATACCCGCAGCTATACGCTGGTGCAGGCCAATGATCCGCGCTGGACGCTGTCCACCGCGCGGGCCGAGCGGGTGCGCCGCATGCTGGAAGACAGCGGCTTCGACCCGCAGCGCGTCACGCGCGTTGCCGGCCATGCCGACCGTCGGCTGGTGGTGCGCAACCCGATGGCGGTGCGCAACAACCGGCTGGAGCTGATCCTGCTGCGGCGTGGGCTGTAGCCCATCCTTGCCGGCGGCGCGCGAAATGCGGGTCGCCGGCGGGGGGTTCGCCGCTCTGGTTTGCCTCTTTGGCGGTGCCTCGAAAAAGTCGAGGCCATTAGGATGACATTAACACCGTTCGGTCAGTGTCTGACGCAAGTCACACAGGCTAGAAAGGTTTGTCCATGTCGTCGCTCTACTCCTCCTTCAATGCCGGCATCTCGGGATTGAACGCCAATGCCACCCGGCTTTCGGTCATCTCGGACAATATCGCCAACTCGGCGACCGCCGGTTACAAGCGCCAGAGTGTCTCGTTTCAGTCCATGGTGATGTCGCAAGGGGGCGCCGGCGCCTATATGGCCGGCGGCGTGCGTTCCTCGACCATGCGTCTGATCGACGAGCGCGGCGCGCTCAGCTCGACCTCGAATCCGACCGATCTGGCGGTCAATGGCCGTGGCTTCCTGCCGGTCACCAATACCAATACCGGCGGCAACATGCAGCTCATGCTGACCACCACCGGCTCTTTCCGCCCCGATGCCAACGGCATCCTGCGCAATGAGCACGGGCTGGCGCTGCTGGGCTGGCCCGCTTCGCCGGATGGCACGGTCGGCACCTATTCGCGCGATACCATCGGCGCACTGCAACCGATCCAGATCAACCGCACGCAGTTCAACTCCGATCCGACCTCGGAAATCACCATGCGGCTCAACCTGCCGGCCAGCGAAACCCGCGCCGGCGCGCCGGGCGGGCATCATGACGTGACGCTGGAATATTTCGACAATCTCGGCTCGCCCGAGGCGATGAACGTGCGATTCGAGCCGGTGATCCCGGCGGTTGGCTCTTCGAACGAATGGAACGCCACGATCACCGATGCCGAGGGCAATGTGATCGGCGAATATATCGTCGAGTTTGACAGCGTTCAGCCCAATGCCGGGCGCATCCTGTCGGTCACTCAGCCGCCGATGGGCGCGGGCGATCCCTATGATCCGGCCACCGGCGAGCTGGGGCTGACGGTGAACGGCCAGAACATCCGGCTCAATATCGGCCTGGTCGGCAGCGCCGATGGCATGACGCAGATGGCATCGAGCTTCACGCCGGTGTCGATCACCAAGAACGGCTCGCCGGTGCAATCGCTGCTGAGCGTCGAGGTCGATGCCTCGGGCATGCTGCGCGGCATCTATGACTCGGGCCTGGTGCGCGCCATCGCGCAGATCCCGCTGGTCGATGTGCCCAACCCCAACGGGCTGATCTCGCTGGATAATCAGGCGTATCGCGTTTCCGAGGGCAGCGGCCCGATGTTCCTGTGGGATGCCGGCGACGGCCCCACCGGCACCATCCTGGGCTTCACGCGCGAGGAATCGGCCACCGATATCGCGAATGAGCTGACCAATATGATCCAGACCCAGCGCGCCTATTCGTCGAACGCCAAGGTGATCACCACGGTCGATGAGATGCTGCAGGAAACCACCAATATCAAGCGCTGATCCCGCGCCGCCAGGAGCTGACCGATGAGCATCAACCTTGCCATGAACGCCGCCGTCTCCGGCCTGGGTGCCTCTACCCGCGCCATCGAGGTGGTGTCGTCGAATGTCGCCAATGCCATGACCGACGGCTATGCCGCCCGCCAGATCCAGCTCAGCTCCTCGGTGGTGGGCGGGACCGGCAGCGGCGTACGGGTCGTTGGCGTCGAGCGGCAGGTCGATCCGGTGCTCAACGGGCTGATGCGCAAGGCCGGCGGCAGCATGGCCGAATCGGGCGCACAGGCCAGCTTCTGGACGACGCTGGAACAAACCATCGGCTTGCCGGGCGATCCGCATGGGTTGACCGGCAAGGTCGCACGGCTGGAATCGGCGCTGATCGCCTCGGCCTCGCGCCCGGATCTGGACCATCTTCTCAAGGGGGTGGTCGATGCCGCGGACGAGCTGGTGACGCAGCTCAACCAGCTTGAAAACCAGGTGCAATCGCTGCGCCAGCGCGCCGATGCCACCATTGCGCGCGATGTCGCCGATCTCAACACCGGGCTGGAGCGGGTGGCGCAGCTCAACCGCGACATCGTCAAGCTGCAGGCCTCGGGCCATTCGGCGCTGGGCCTGATCGACGAGCGGCAGGCGACAATCGATGCGCTGTCGCAGATCGTGCCGATTCGCGAGTTGCAGCATTCGGATGGCCGCATCGTTCTCTACAGCGAAGGCGGGCAGCTGCTGCTTGATACCCAGCCGGCCGTGTTCGGCTTCACCGCCAGCCCGGCGATGGATGCCTCGATGAGCCTTGAAAACGGCCAGCTCAACGGGCTGACGATCAATGGCCGTGCGATCTCCACCGCGCCGGGCGGGCCATTGGCGGGCGGGCGGCTGGCCGGCAATTTCGCCGTGCGTGACCGCGACGCCCCGCAGGCTCAGGCCGCGCTCGATGCCATGGCCGCCGATCTGATCGCGCGGTTCGAAGACCCGGCCATCGACCCCAGCAACGCCCCGGGCCAGCCGGGCCTCTTTACCGACCTCGGCCTGCCGCTTGATCCGCTGGCCATGCAGGGTCTGGCCGGGCGGATTTCGGTCAATGCGGCGGTGCGCCCGGATGCTGGCGGCGAGCTTTGGCTGCTGCGCGATGGTCTTGGGGCCGCAACCCCCGGCCCGCTGGGCGATTCGGCGCAGATCCTGCGCTGGATCGATGCGCTGCAGATGCAGGTGCCCAGCCCGCTGGGCGGTGCTGCGCGCAGCTTCACCGACAGTGTCGGCCAGAGCATTTCGGCGCTCAGCCAGACCCGGCAATCGGCCGAGGATCGCGCCGGTTACGCCAGCGCCTATCACACCGAGCTCAAGCAGAGCGCACTGGCCATGGGTGTCGATGTCGATGCCGAGATGCAGCGCCTGATGCTGATCGAAAAGGCCTATGCCGCCAATACCCGCGTGTTGCAGATCGCCGATGAGATGCTGCGCAAAATCCTGGAGATCTGACTATGAGCTGGACCTCGCTCGGCAGCCTGGCGCTGCCCTTCCAGATGCAACGCCACGGGGTTGCCCTGCGCACCGAAATGGCCAGGCACAGCGGCGAATTGAGCACCGGCATGGTGCAGGCGCCGCAGCGCCATCTGCGCGGTGATCTGGGCGCGCTGGCGTCGATCGAATCGCGCATCTCGCGCATTGATGCCTATGACAAGGCGATCATCCAGAACGCCACGCTGCTGGAAGGCGCGCAGACCTCGCTGCAACGGGTCTCGGCGCTGGGTTCGCAGCTTTCCAGCCAGGTGCTGACGGCGGTTTTCACCGATACCGGCGCGCAATCCTATGCGGCTTCGGCGAAATCGGCCGTGGCGGCGATGGAAGACATGATCTCGGCCTTCTCGCTGACCGTGGCCGGGCGCACGCTGTTTTCCGGCGCCGCGCTGGATCGCGGGCCGCTGCCCTCGGCGCAGGAGCTGATGGCCGAGGTATCGGCCCATGTCGCCGGGCTGACCAATGCCCAGGATGTGATCGACGCCCTGGATGATTTCTTCATGCAGCCCGGCGGTATCTATGAGACGGTGATCTATCGTGGCGAGGGCGAGGCCCCGCGCGCTGCCATCAACGATGATGAGCGCGCGCCACCGCTGCCCAGCGCCGCCGATCCGGCGATCCGCTCGCAGTTGATGGCCACCGCGCTGGCGGCACTGCTGGATAACAACGCGGTCGATCTGGACCCGATGCAGCAGCGCGAACTGGCGCTGGCCACCGTGCAGACCATGGAATCGAATACCCAGGCGCTGACCAATGTTCAGGCCCAGATCGGTTTTGGCCAGGAACTGCTGGATCAGCGCCGGGTGCGGCTGTCGGTGGAGCGCGATGCGCTGCAGGTCTCGCGCCACAGCATGATCGGCGTCGATGAGTTCCAGTCGGCCAGCCACCTTGAGGAGACCCGGCACCGGCTGGAGCTGCTCTATGCCGTCACCGCCCGTGTCTCGCGCCTGTCGCTGCTGGAGTATATGCGATGATCAAACGCCTGCTCGCCTGCCTGCTCATGATCGCCTTCGCCCAGGCCGCCGCGGCCAATGTGCGGCTCAAGGATCTGGTCGAATTCGACGGCGTGCGCGGCAACGATCTGATCGGCTATGGTCTGGTTGTCGGCCTCAATGGCACCGGCGACGGCATCCGCAACTCGCCCTTCACCGAAGACATCATGGCCAATATCCTTGAGCGGCTCGGCGTTAACGTTAACGGCGAGCAATTCCGGCCGCGCAATGTGGCGGCGGTGCTGGTGACGGCGACGCTGCCGCCCTTCTCGCGCGCCGGCAGCCGGGTGGATATCACGGTTTCGGCCATCGGCGATGCGCAAAGCCTCTACGGCGGCACGCTGGTGATGACGCCGCTCAATGGCGCTGACGGGCAGATCTATGCGGTGGCGCAGGGCGCGGTGATCGCCGGTGGGGTCAGCGCGCGCGGCGAGGCGGCGCAGGTCACCCAGGGCGTGCCGACCTCCGGCACCATTCCCGGCGGCGCGCGCGTCGAACGCGAGGTCGATTTCGAATTGGCCTCGCTGAGCCGGGTGCGGTTGGCGTTGCGCCAGGCCGATTTCACCACCGCGCTGCGCATCGAACAGGTGATCAACGGCCATTTCGGCCGGGTCGCGGCGGCGATGCAGGATGCCGGCACCGTGGTTGTCGATATTGCCGCCACACAACAGCCCTCGGCGGCGCATGCGCTCAGCCAGATCGAGAATCTGGTGGTCAATCCCGGGGCGCGGGCGCGTGTGGTGGTCGATCAGCGCTCGGGCACCATTGTCATGGGCGAGGATGTGCGCATCAGCCGGGTGGCGGTGGCCCAGGGCGGCCTGACCCTGCGGGTCGAGGAAACGCCGATGGCGGTGCAGCCCAATCCCTTCACCCCCGGTGAGGTGGTGGTGGTGCCGCGCACCCGCGCCGAGATCGAACAGGCGCCGGGCGTCGGCCTGGCCGAGGTCTCGGGGGCAACCTCGCTGGCCGAGGTGGTGGCCGGGCTGAATGCACTCGGTGTCGGCCCGCGCGACATGATCGACATTCTCAACACCATCAGTGCCGCCGGCGCGCTGCATGCCGATCTGGTGGTGCGCTGAACCGGCGCACCAGGCCACCGCGTTGATCCGGCCCCGGGGGTCAGCCCTGACGGATCAGCGCGGCGGCTTTTTCGGCGATCATCAGGGTTGGGGCATTGGTATTGCCGCTGGTGATCACCGGCATCACCGAGGCATCCGCCACCCGCAAGCCCTGCACCCCGTTGACCCGCAGATCCGGCCCGACAACGGCGCGCGGATCGCAGCCCATGCGTGCCGTGCCGACGGGGTGAAAGATCGTGGTGCCGATCTGGCCGGCAGCGGCGATCAGCTCGTCCTCGCTCTGGGCTTGCGGGCCGGGGCGAAACTCCTCGGGCGCATAGGCGGCCAGTGGGGCTGCCTGCATGATGCGCCGGGTCAGGCGAATGGCGCGCGCGGCGATGCGGCGGTCGGCCTCGGCGGAAAGGTAATTCGGCGCGATCTCGGGCGCGGCGAGCGGATCGGGGCTGGTGATGCGCACATGGCCGCGGCTCTCGGGGCGCAGATGGCAGACGCTGGCGGTGATCGCCGGGAAATCATGCAGCGGCTGGCCGAAGGCATCCAGGCTCAGCGGCTGCACATGATATTCCAGATCGGCGCGCTCGACATCGGGGCCAGACCGCGCGAAAGCCCCCAGCTGGCTCGGCGCCATCGACATCGGCCCCGAGCGGCGCAGCAGATATTCCAGCCCGATCCGCGCCTTGCCCAGCAGGCTGTTGGCCATGGTATTGAGGGTCTTCGCGCCGCGCACCCGGTAGGCCAGCCGCAGTTGCAGATGGTCCTGCAGGTTCTCGCCGCTGTCGCAATCCTGGCGCGGTTCGATCCCCATGGCCTGCAAATGCGCCGCCGGCCCGATCCCCGACAGTTGCAGAAGCTGCGGCGTGCCGATGGCGCCGGCGCAGAGCACCACCTCGGCCCCGGCGCGGGCCTCGAATTCGGCACCATTGCGGCGATAGCGCACGCCCCGGCACCGCCGCCCTTCGAAGATCAGCCCCAACGCCTGCGCGCCGGTCTCGATCTTCAGATTGTCGCGCCCGCGCAGGGGTTTGAGGAAGGCGCGCGCGGTATTCCAGCGCCAGCCGGCGCGCTGGTTGACCTTGAAATAGCCCACGCCTTCATTGTCGCCGCTGTTGAAATCGCTGCTGGCGGGAATGCCGCATTCCTGCGCCGCACGCGCCCAGTCATCAAGGATCTGCCAGCGCAGGCGCTGGTTCTCCACCCGCCATTCGCCGCCCGTGCCATGCAGTGCCGGATCTGCCGGGCCGGCGGCGTAATCCTCGTGGCGGATGAAATGCTCCAGCACATCCTCCCAACCCCAGCCGGTCAGACCCATCTGGCGCCAATGGTCGTAATCGGCCGCCTGACCGCGCAGATAGAGCATGCCGTTGATCGACGAACAGCCCCCCAACACCTTGCCGCGCGGATAGATCAGGCTGCGCCCGCCCAGCCCCGGCTCGGCACGGGTACGAAAGCGCCAGTCGGTGCGCGGATTGTCGATGCAATACAGATAGCCGATCGGCACATGCACCCAGAGGTAATTGTCGCGCCCGCCGGCCTCCAGCAGCAGCACCCGCGCGCCTTCGCTCAGCCGGTTGGCCAAGAGCGCCCCGGCACTGCCGCCGCCGATGATGATGTAATCCCAATCCGCCATGGTCCCTGCCACCCGCCCCGCAATGCGCAGCCTAGCATCTGAGGGACCGGTTGCAACGGGCGCCATCGCAGGTCTTGCGGCGATGGGCGGCTTTGGCGCTAGGGCTAGCGGATTGCCAGAAAGCTACGGTTTTGTTATGAAAAGTGGTGCTTTTCAGCACATGGCAAGACGGCCGCAAAGGCCGCGTTTACCACGTTTTGGACCGAGGCAGACATGAGAAATCCTTTCCTGGCCACGCTGACGGCGCTGGCGCTTCTGGTGCCGGCTGCGGCAGTTGCCGGCCCGATCGAGACCGCCTGCAACCGTTCGGACCGTCCCGGCGCCAATCGGGCGCTGTGCCGTTGCATCGATGCGGTGGCGCAACAGACCATGACCCGCTCCGAGCAAAGCCGCGCGGCGCGGTTCTTCGCCAATCCGCAGATGGCGCAGGATGTGCGCATGTCGCGCAGTGCTGCCGATAACGAGTTCTGGGCGCGCTATCGGGCCTTCGGCGAGGCCGCCGAGCGCAGCTGCATGCGCTGAACCGGGTTCAGGTGCCTGGCTTGATCCGCTCGAGGATCGCCTCGGAGGCGGTTTCGATCAGATCGAGCACGGTATCGAAACCGCCCGAATACCAGGGGTCGGGCACATTGCCCCGGGCACCGGCGCGGGCCATGCCGGCATAATCCAGAAACCGCACCAGTTCGGCGCGCGGCGCTGCCGGGGCGATGCTTTGTGCATCGTGCAGATTGTCGGCATCCATCGCCAGGATCAGATCGAAAGCCTGAAAATCGTCGCCGGTGATCTGGCGGGCGCGCAACATGCTCAGGTCATAGCCGCGCCGGGCAGCGGCGGCGATGGCGCGGTGATCGGGCGGCTCGCCGGCATGCCAGTTGCCGGTGCCGGCGCTGTCGATGCTCAACTGCAGGCCACGGGCCTCGGCGCGGGCGCGCAGCACGGCTTCGGCGGTGGGTGAGCGGCAGATATTGCCCAGACAGAGACAAAGGATCTTCATGCGGGCCCTCAGGGTTGTTTCGAGGGTTGTTTCGAAGGGTATTTCGGCGCCGGCGCGGCTTTCTGGCGGGCGCGCCAGAGCGTGAACAGCCCGGCAAAGACCACGATCAGCGCGCCCAGCGCCACATTGGGCCGCAGCGCCTCGCCAAAGACGGTGATGCCCAGCGCGGCGGCGAAGACCAGTTGCAGATAGGCGAAGGGCTGGATGGCGCTGGCCTCGGCGACCTCATAGGCGCGGATCAAGAGCCAGTGGCTGAGCGCCGCGGTCAGGCACAACAGCCCCATCCAGGCCCAGTCGCCCGGGGTCATAGGCTCCCAGAACCAGATGCCGATCAGCGTGGTGAAGGCCGCGCCGGCGGTGCCGGTCCAGAAGAAGCTGACGGCGGCACTGTCCTCGCGCGAGACATAGCGCGTCAACAGCCCATAGACGGCGAACATCAGCGCCGCCAGCAGCGGGATCAGCGCGGCGGGCTGGAACACACCAAACCCCGGTTGCAGGATGATCAGCACCCCCAGAAAGCCGATACCGATGGCCACCCAGCGCCGCCAGCCGACATGTTCGCCCAGCAGCGGGCCGGAAAGCGCGGCCACCAGCAGCGGATAGACCGCAAAGACCGCATGGCTTTCCACCAGTCCCAGCAGCACGAAACCGGCCACCATGATGCAGACCTCGGCGGCCAGGATCAGCCCGCGCAGCGCCTGGATGACCGGGCGCCGGCTGCGCGCCGCCTGCCGGATGCCGCCGGCCTGACGCCGGGCGATGGTGATGACGAAGGCGGCGAAGAACCAGTAGCGCACCATGATCACCATGAAGACATTGTATTCCCCGGCCAGATGCCGCGAAATGCCGTCCTGCATGGCGAAGACGAAGGTGGTGGCGATCATCAGCCAGATGCCCAGCCGGGTGTTCTGTTCGGTCATCGGCGGGGCTCCAGCCTTCCGTGGCTCATATGTCGCTTGCGCCCGAAACCGGGGCTGCGGCTGACCGCAAAACCCGCCGCCTCCAGCGCGCGGCGCACATGGCCGGCGGCGGTATAGGTGGCGAAACTGCCGCCCGGTGCGGTGTGGCGCGCAACTTCGGCCATCAGCGCCTCGCCCCAGAGCTCGGGGTTCTTGGCCGGCGAGAATCCGTCGAGAAACCAGGCATCGGCCTGCCCCGTCCAGCCCGGCAGGGTTTCGCGCGCATCGCCGATGATCACCGTCACCTCGGCGCCGGGCAGGGTGAAACGGCGTTCCGGGCCCTCGGTTGCGGCCCAGGCGCCGACCAGTGCGCCGGCCAGCGGCAGATCGAAGGGCTCCAGCGCGCGCGCCATATCGGCGGGCGCCATCGGGAAGGCCTCGAACGAGGTGAAGGAAAGCGCGCCCTCGCCCGCCAGGGGGACGGGCCAATGCTCCAGCGCCGCCAGCAGGTTGAGCCCGGTGCCGAAGCCCAGTTCGGCGATGGCAAAGCCGGGCCGGAAGCGCGCCGGCAGGTCATTGCCGGCCAGAAACACATGCGCGGTTTCCGCCAGCCCCGAGCCGAGCGAAAAATACGGATCATCGAAACGGCTGCTGACCGGCGTGCCGTTTTCGGTCCAGGTGAGGGGGGCGGGCTGGCTCATGCGGGCGGTTTTGGCTATGGATCGCGCGACCATGGCGCGCCGCAGGGGGAATGGCAATGGCACAATTCGCGGTGATGGGTGCGGGCGTCTTCGGCCTGTGCATGGGCTATGAACTGGCCCGGCGCGGCGCCGAAGTCACGGTGCTGGAGCGCGCGCATATCGGCGCCGGGGCCTCGGGTGGGCTGGTCGGGGCGCTGGCGCCGCATGTGCCCGAGAACTGGAATACCAAGAAGGCCTTCCAGCTGGAAAGCCTGCTGATGGCCGCCGATTTCTGGGCCGGGGTGGCGCAGACGGGTGGCATTGATCCGGGCTATGCGCGGCTGGGGCGGGTGCAGCCGCTGGCCGATGTGGCGGGGCTGGAACGGGCCGAGGCGCGCGCGCAGGGTGCGGCGGAGCTCTGGCAGGGGCGGGCGGAATGGCGGGTCTGCCGCGCCGAGGCGGTGCCCGGGCTGCGGCTGGCCAGCCCGACCGGCATGGTGGTGCATGATACGCTCACCGCAAGGCTGTCACCGCGTGGTGCGAGCCGCGCTTTGGCTGCGGCGATCACCGCGCTGGGCGGCAGCATCGCGCCGGGTGAGCTGCCGCCGCCGGGTGCGCGGGTGATCTGGGCCAATGGCGTGGCCGGGCTCAAGGCGCTGGGCGATGATCTGGGCCTGCCGATGGGCGGGGCGGTGAAAGGGCAGGCGGCGCTCCTGGCCGCCGATTGGCGCGATGCACCGCAGCTTTTCGCCGAAGGGCTGCATATCGTGCCGCATGCCGATGGCACGCTGGCGCTGGGATCGACCTCGGAGCGCGCTTTTGACGATGCTCACAGCACCGATGCCCGGCTGGAGGCGCTGATCGCGCAGGCCCGCGCGCTTTGCCCCGATCTGGCCGATGCGCCGGTGATCGAGCGTTGGGCCGGTCTGCGCCCGCGCAGCCCTTCGCGCGCGCCAATGGCCGGGCAATGGCCGGGGCGGGCGGGGCATTACGTGCTCAACGGCGGGTTCAAGATCGGCTTTGCCATGGCGCCGAAACTGGCTGCCGTGATGGCCGATCTGCTGCTTGACGGCCATGATGCCATCCCGCCGGGTTTCCGGGTCGAGGATAACCTGCCCGCCGCAGCCCGGGCGCGCGGTTAGAGCCGGCGCAGCAGCTCCGGCGTGGGCCAGCCATCGGCCGGCAGGCCAAGTTGGGCCTGGATATCCTGCACCGCGGCGCGGGTATTGGCGCCCAGGATGCCGGTCACGCCGCCGGTATCGAAACCGCGCGCCTGAAGCCGGCGTTGCAGCTCGCGCATCTGGTCACGGTCCAGCCCGGGGGCGGGGTTGCCGGCGTCATAGATCGGGGCGCCCTCCAGCCTGGTGGCGAAATAGGCCGCGGTCAGAACATAGGTAAAGCTCTGATTCCATTCAAAAAGCGCGCGGAAATTGGGGAAGATCATGAAGGCCGGCCCCTGATGGCCCTGCGGAATGATCACCGAGGCGCGCATATTGCCCGGCGGCAGGCTGCCATGGCGCGGTGCCACGCCGAGGCGCTGCCATTCGGCAATGGTCATTTCGGTGCGCAGCCCGGTCAGGTTCAGGTCCAGCCCCTGCGGCAGGCGGATCTCATGCAGCCAGGGCTCGTTGGGGCGCCAGCCGTGATGGCGCAGCAGCGCCGCGCCCGACATCACCGCATCGGGCAGCGAGCCGCGCAGATCGATCCGCCCGTCGCCATCGCCATCGACCGCCAGCCGCAGGATATCGCCGGGCAGCATCTGCACCATGCCGATCTCGCCGGCCCAGGCGCCGGTGGTGGTGGCCGGGTCCAGCATGCCGCGACGATAGAGCTCGATCATCGCCAGCACCTGCGGGCGGAACAGCTGCGGCCGCCGGCAATCATGGGCCAGCGTCACCAGCGCATTGGCGGTGTTGAAATCGCCCTGAAAGCTGCCGTAATCGGTCTCGAATGCCAGGAACGACAGCATGATCGCCGGTGGCACGCCAAATTGCTGGCGCGCACGTTCAAAGAGCGCACTGTGGCGCTGGGCCATCTGCCGCCCGCGATCGAGCCGGTTCTGACTGATCAACTGGCGCGAGAATTCGATGAACGGCCGGGTGAAGAACCCCTGCCCGCGGTCGCGTTGCAGAACCGCCTGATCCTGCCGCACGGTGCGGAAGAACCGATCCACCACATCGCGCGGCAGGCCCTGCCCCAGGGCCTCGGCCTTCAGCCCATCGACGAAGGCGTTGAAACTGCCGCCGCAGGGCGTGTTCTGGGCGCCGGCCGGGCTGGAGAGCGCCAGCGCGGCCAGCAGGGCAAGACCGGAAAGTCGGGGCATAACAGGCATGGCTCACTCCGCATTTTCGCCAAGCCTAGCAACCCCTTGCCTCTGGGCCAAGCCCTCAGCGCCCGTGCGGCGCGTCGAATTCCAGCACCGGGTTGATGGGGATGATGCGATGGGGGTTAATCGTGGCGTGGCTGTAGTGATAATGCCGCACGATATGATCCATCCGCACCGTCGCCGCGACGCCGGGATGCTGGTAAAGCGCGCGAGTATAGGCCCAGAGGTTGGGATAATCCACGATCCGCTTGCGGTTGCATTTGAAATGCAGGTGATAGACGGAATCGAAGCGCACCAGCGTGGTGAAAAGCCGCCAGTCGGCCTCGGTCAGCGTATCACCCGCCAGATAGCGGTTCTGCGCCAGATGACCCTCCAGCCAGTCGAGCGTTTCGAACAGCGGGCCGATGGCGGCGTCATAGGCGCTCTGGCTGGTGGCGAAACCGGCCTTGTAAACCCCGTTGTTGAGCGTGTCATAGATCCGGCTATTGAGCGCCTCGATGCGCTCGCGCAGGGGTTCGGGCCAGTAGTCATCGGTATTGCCGGTCAGCCCGTCGAAGGCCGAATTGAACATGCGGATGATCTCGGCGCTTTCATTCGAGACGATGGTCTGGCGCTGTTTGTCCCAGAGCACCGGCACCGTCACCCGGCCCGAGGCATCGGGCACCGCGCGCGTATAGACTTCGTGCATGAAACGCGCGCCATGCAGGGTATCGCCGGTGGCGCCGTCGAAATCGGTGCGGAATTCCCAGCCGTTCTCCAGCATGTCCGGATGCACCGCCGAGACCGAGATATGATCTTCCAACCCCTTGAGGGTGCGAAAGATCAGCGTGCGATGCGCCCAGGGGCAGGCATAGGAAACATAGAGATGATAGCGCCCGCTCTCGGCGGCAAAACCTCCCTCGCCCGAAGGGCCGGGCGTGCCATCCGCCGTTACCCAGTTGCGAAACCGCGCGTTGTCACGCTGGAAGGCGCCGCCGGTCTTGCGGGTGTCATACCATTCGTCCTTCCAGACGCCGTTAACCAGTTGTCCCATGCTCAGGCTCCTCTTTTCGCTTGCCCCAGAGATCGGGGTGACGCGCGGTTTCGGCAACCCGCGCCAGCGCGCAGCATCTGTGCAGGGGGGAACGCGAAATTTCGCCGCAGTTACCAAAGCGTAACTTGTTTTTGCCCAAATCGAAGCCAAGATTAACTTTGATCAGCGAATCGAGGCCGCCATGCTGGAACATCTGCCCGAAGACATTCGCCGCGGTCTTGAAACCGCCCGCCTGCGCGCCGCGCGGCAGCGTTCGCGGCTTTGCGTGCATGTCAATGACGCGGTGTTTCCGGTGCTGCGGCTCTGGGAGGGCGGCTTCGCCGTCGAGGCCCGGCGCGTGCCGCAACTGCGCGGGCTGGTCGATCTGTTCGACGGGCCGCGCCAGATCGCGCAATGCCTGATCATCGCCAGTGAAAGCGATGGTGGCGAGATGGTCTATGAGTTCAAGCGTTCGACCGCCGTGACCGATACACCGGTGCGCGACTATGCCGAGGATCGACCCGCTCCCTTCGGCCTGCTGCCGCGCCTGATCTGAACCGCTGTTGAACCCGTCCCGCTATTGCAGATCGCCAAAAGCGGCCTGCAGGCGCGTGACCGCCTCCTCGACCCGCGTGCGCGGCGTGGCGATATTGAACCGCAGGAAGTTCTCACCGCCCTTGCCGAAGCTCTCGCCATGGTTGGCGGCGATCCTTGCCTCACGTTCCACGCGCTGCAACACCTCCGGCATCGCCATGCCGGTGCCGGAAAAATCCACCCATTCCAGATAGGTGGATTGCAGCGGCGTCACCTTCAGCCCCGGAATCGCGCTGATCCCGGCCTCGAAGATCCGCCGGTTGCCATCGAGATACTGCACCAGCGCATCCACCCATTGCGCGCCCTCCGGGCTATAGGCCGCGGTGGCCATCTCCAGCCCGAAGGAATTGCCCGAAATGCCGATGGCCGCCATGGTGGTGGCGAATTGCGCGCGCAGCTTTTCATCCGCGATGATGACATTGCCGGTATGCGAGCCGGCGATGTTGAAGGTCTTTGTGGTGGCGGTCAGCATCACCAGCCGGTCCATGATATCGGGCGCGGCCAGCGGCATCGGGATATGGCGGAAACCGGGCATCACCAGATCGTGGTGGATCTCGTCCGAGATCACCACCAGATCATGCCGGCGCGCGAAATCGGCCAGGCCGCGCAGCTCCTCCTGCGTCCAGACCTGCCCGCCGGGATTGTGCGGCGAACACAGGATCACCATCTTTTCGCGCCCGGTCATCTGCGCGTCATAGGCGGCGAAATCCATCACCATGCGCCCCTCGCGCTCGACCAGCGGGCATTCCACCACCTGCCGCCCGGCGGCTTTGATGACCCGCGCGAAAGCATGATAGACCGGAGTGAACAGCACCACGCCATCGCCCGGCGCGCTCCAGCTCTGCACGCAAAGCCCGGTGGCATTGACCAGCCCATGGGTGGTGAAGATCCATTCCGGCGCCACCTGCCAGCCATGGCGCGTCTGCATCCACCAGCGGATGGCGCCCAGATAATCCCGGTCATCGCCGAAATAGCCATAGATGCCATGCGCGAGCATCTTCTCCAGCACCGCCTGCACCGCGGCCGGCGGGCGGAAGTCCATATCCGCCACCCACATCGCCAACCCGTCATCGGGCGAGACGCCGTAAAGCTTCTCCATCATGTCCCATTTCACCGCATGGGTGCCGCGCCGGTCGATGATCTCGTCGAAATTCATGGCTCTCTCCGCAGGTTGCGCGCAGGATTGCCGCCCGCGTCGCCCGGTTCAAGCCCCAAAAGCACCATCGCTGAAATCAGCCGGCCCATAGCCGTTGCACCCGCCGCAGCCATGCCCTAAATCCGGCTCATGACTGTGCGCCCGATCCTGCTTCATCCTGACCCGCGGCTGAAAAAGCCCTGCGCCCCGGTGGCCGCCATCACCGATGAGATTCGCGTGCTGGCCGCCGATATGCTGGAAACCATGTATGACGCGCCCGGCATCGGCCTTGCCGCGCCGCAGATCGGCGTCATGCTGCGCCTCTTCGTGATGGATTGCATCCGCGACGAGGAGGCGCCGCGGCAACCCATGGTGCTGATCAACCCCGAGATCACCTGGCGCTCGGAAGAGCTCAACACCTATGAGGAAGGCTGCCTGTCGATCCCCGAGCATTACGCCGAAGTCACCCGCCCGGCGCGCGTGCGCCTGCGCTGGCTGGGGCTGGACGGTGCCATGCAGGAGCAGGAATTCGCGGGCCTCTGGGCCACCTGCGCCCAGCATGAATACGACCATATCGACGGCAAGCTCTTCATCGACCATCTTGGCCCGATCAAGCGCCAGCTGATCACCCGCAAGATGGAAAAGCTCAAACGCGAACGCGCCCGCGGCTGACCCGCATTTCCAGCGCCGCCCCGTCTTTGCGCCTCAAGTCTTTGTGCCCCAAATATCCTGGGGGTGAGGGGCGCCAGCCCCGAGGGGGCAAAGCCCCCTCGACTACCGACACCCGGGGGCAAAGCCCCCTCGACTACCGGCACCCCGGGGGCAAAGCCCCCTTCCCGGCGCCCGGCCCCGGTGCTACATCCCGGCCATGATCCGCCCCTGCATCCCCTGGCCCGATCCCCGCCTGCGAGCTCCCGCCGCCCCGGTTGACACTATCACCGAGGCGATCCGCGCCCATTGGCAGGACATGATCGACACGATGGAGGCCATGCCCGGTGTCGGGCTGGCGGCACCGCAGATCGGGGTGATGCTGCGGCTGGCGGTGGTCGATGCTTCCGAGGCGCGCGGCCAGGCGATCTGCATGGCCAATCCCGAAGTTCTGCATGCCAGCGTGCAGCTGCGCGCCCATGACGAGGCCAGCCCCAACCTGCCCGGGGTCTGGGCGCGGATCGAGCGCCCGCGTGCGGTGACGGTGCGCTTTCTCAATGCCGAGGGCGTGACCGAGGAGCGCGATTTCGTCGGCCTCTGGGCCACTTCGGTGCAGCATCAGATCGACCATCTGAACGGTCAGATGTATTTCGACCGGCTCAGCAAGATGCGCCGCGACATGCTCTTGCGCCGGGCGCGCAAACGGGGCGCCGGCTGAAACGAGGGACAGACATGCGCGTGATCTTCATGGGAACGCCCGATTTCTCGGTGCCGGTGCTCGATGCGCTGCACGCCCGGCACGAGGTCGTCGCGGTCTATTGCCAGCCGCCCCGGCCGGCCGGTCGCGGCAAGCAGCCCCGGCCCTCGCCGGTGCAGGCCCGTGCCGAGGCGCTGGGTCTGACCTTGCGCCATCCCACCAGCCTGCGCAGCCCCGAGGCGCAGCAGGACTTCGCCGCGCTGAATGCCGATGTCGCGGTGGTGGTGGCCTATGGGTTGTTGCTGCCGCAACCGGTGCTCGATGCGCCGCGCCATGGCTGCCTCAATATCCATGCCTCGCTGCTGCCGCGCTGGCGCGGGGCGGCGCCGATCCAGCGCGCCATCATGGCCGGCGATGCTGAGACCGGCATCTGCATCATGCAGATGGAGGCCGGGCTCGATACCGGCCCGGTGCTGCTGCGCGAGGTCACACCGATCAGCGCCGATGATACCGCCGCCAGCCTGCATGACCGCCTTTCCGCCATGGGGGCGCGGCTGATCCTGCGCGCGCTGGATGAACTGCCCGCCCTGAGCCCGCAGCCTCAGCCCACGGAGGGCGTCACCTACGCTGCCAAGATCGACAAGGCCGAGGCCCGCATTCACTGGAACGCCCCGGCCGCTGAAATCGCCCGCCGCATCCGTGCGCTTTCGCCCTTCCCCGGCGCCTGGTGCGAAACCCCGGCGGGGCGGCTGAAGCTGCTGATGGCGCATAATCTGGCGCCGGATCTGTCACCGCTTGAGCCCACCCCCCCCGGCATGGTGCTGCCCGGCACCGCCGAATACCCGCTGCGCATCGCCTGCGGCAGCGGCGCGCTGGGCATCACCCTGGCGCAGCGCGAGGGCAAGCGGCCGATGCCGGCGCTGGAGCTGCTGCGCGGGCTCGATCTGCCGCCCGGCACAAGGCTTGCCGACTGAACCGCATCCGGCGCGTTGCAGCGGGCCCCCTGAGCCCCTAACTTGAAACCAGCCGGCACGGGGCCGGCAGGAGACAGGCGGTGCTGAAGGATCACATCCGCTGGATACTGGGCCGGGGCGAGCGGGTCGAACTGCCGCGCGCGAGCGCCCTGCCGGTGCCGACGCTCTGGCTTCTGGGCCGCACCGGGGCGGGGAAATCCTCGATCGTGCGGGGATTGACCGGCGCCGGCGAGGTGGGGCAGGGCTTTGCCCCCTGCACCCGCACCGCGCAGGCCTACGAGTTTCCGTCCGGCCAGCCGGTGCTGCGCTTTCTCGATACCCGCGGCCTCGATGAAGCCGGCTATGACCCTTCGGATGATCTGCGCGCCGCCGAACAGGGCAGCCATGCGGTGCTGGTGGTGCTGCGGCTCGATGATCCGGCACAGGGCAGTGTGGCGAAAGCGCTGCACGAGATCCGCCGCCAGCGCCCGCAGATGCCGGTGCTGCTGGTCTTCACCGGCGCCGATCTGATCACCGATGTTGCTGCCCGCGCCCGTGCCCGTGCCGCGCTTCAGGCCCGGTTTGAAAAAGCCGCCGGCACCGAACTGCCCGGGGTCGAACTGGCGCTGCCGCCCGATGCCGAGACACCGCCTGATCTGGCCACCCTGCGCGCGCATATCGCCGATATGCTGCCGGAACTCGCACTTCTGATGCAGCAGGAGCGCGAGGCCGGCGAGGAGGCGGCGCGCTTTGCCACGCTGCGCCCGCTGGTGCTGTGGTATGCCGGGGCCGCCGGGGCCAGCGATGCCGCGCCGATCCTGGGTGCCATCGGCGTGCCGGCGTTGCAGGGCGCGATGCTGCATGCGCTGGCGCGGCGCTACGGGCTGGAATGGACACGGGCGCGCATCGCGCTTTTCGCCTCGGCCTTGGGCAGCGGGGCGCTGTTGCATTTCGCGCTCTGGCACGGGCTGCGGCAGGGGGCGAAACTGGTGCCGGTGGTCGGCCAGACGCTGGGCGCCGCCACTGCCGCCACCGCCAGTTTCGCCGCCACCTATGCGCTGGGCCGGGCCGCCGCCGCCTGGCTTTACCGCAATGCCCGCGGCGAGGTGCTGGCCGCCGAGGATCTGCGCCGGATCTATGATCAGGCCCTGCGGAGGGCGCGCGATGCCGCTCGCTGAACGCCTGCGCCGCATCTTCCTGCGCTGGCACCGTCTGGGGCTGGCCGGGCTTCTGGTGCTGCCGCTGGGTCTGAGCACGATCCTGGGCTTCCTCTGGCTGCATGAGCGCGGCTGGCTCTTGTGGTTCGTGCTGGGCACCGTGGGGTTTTTCCTGGCGGTGCGCGCCCTGCGGCTGGCGCTGCATCTGCGCGGCCGGCTGATGCCGAAACCGCCGCCCGCCGAACCGCGCCAGATCGAATCGCCGGCCATCGACCCGGACTGGAGCGCGCAGGAACGCGCGGTTTATGCCCGCGCGCAGGCGCATATCGCCGCCCGCCTGCCCGCGCCGCTGCCCTGGCCGGAACTGCCCGCCGAGGCGCTGGCGGTGGTGGAACTGGTTGCCGCCGATCTGTCTGAGGGCAAGCGCAGCGCGCTCGATTTCACCCTGCCCGAGGCGCTGCTGCTGATCGACCGGGTTTCGCTGCGCTACCGCGAGTTCCTGCGCCGCCATGTGCCCTTCTCCGACCAGCTTTCGGTGCGCGCGCTCTATTGGCTGTGGCGGCGGCAGGATCAGGCGCTGGCCGCCTGGGAAACCGGCTTTCTGGCCTGGCGCGGGGTGCGGCTGGTGCTCAACCCTGCGGTCGGGCTGATGCGCGAGATCGAGCGCGCCATCACTGCCGGGCTGCATGACCGGCTGAGCGATCATTTCATGCGCGATGCCCAGGCGATCCTGATGGAGGAAGCCGCGCAGGCGGCGGTGGATCTTTACTCGGGGCGGCTGCGCTTTACCGATGCCGAACTGGCGCGCATCAGCCCCGCGGCCGATCTGCGCGACCGTGAGCGGCTGGCCCGGCCGGACGAGCCCCTGCGGGTGATGGTGGTGGGGCAGGTCAGCGCCGGCAAATCGACCCTGATCAACGCGCTTCTGGGCGATGACGCCGCCGAGACCGACATGGCCGCTACGACCGCAGCGGTCAGCGTGCATGCGGGCGAAATTGATGGCGTTCCCTGCAAGCTGATCGACACGCCCGGGTTGGATGGCGGTCTGGATGGCGACACCGCACCCGAGGCGCTGATCGAGGATCTGGCCGAGGCCGATCTGATTCTGTGGGTGCTGCGCGCCAACCGCCCTGCCCGCGCGCTCGACAAGGCGCTGCACCAGCGACTGGCGGCGCATTTCGCCGCCCGTCCGGCGCGGCGGGCGCCAAGGATCATCCATGTCGCCAGTGCCGCCGATACGCTGATGACGGGCTGGCCCTTTGCCGAGAACCGCCTGCCCGATGCCGCGCGCCACCGGCTGGGCGCCGCGATGGCCGCCATGGCTGCGGATCTGGGCGCCGATCTGGTGATCCCGGTTTGCGCGCTGGCGCCGGAATGGAACCTCGATACGCTGGAGGATGCCCTGGCGGCCGCCCTGCCCGAGGCGCTGACGACCCAGCGCAACCGGCGGCGGCTGGCGGCGGCGCGGCAAAGCGAGGGGCTGCGCGAGAACCTGGCCCGGGCGCGGCGCGGGCTGGGCCAGGGCGCGCGGCTGCTGCGCAAGCGGTTGACCGGGGACACGCAGTAAGCCCGTTCAGGCCGGAGCGTTCAGGCCGGGGGTGGCGCCGGCGGGCCGGCGGGTGGTTCGGGATCGGTGGGGCTTTCGGGCTCTTTCATCAGCAACCCGGCCAGCGCCGCGGCGGCGACCAGCGCCAGCCCGCGCGGCCCCAGCGAGGCGCCGGTCAGGGTGATCAGCGCCTGGGAATAACGTTCGCGGCGCTCGGCCATCCACAGCCGGTCACGGCGGTTGAGCAGCGCCACCACCGCCAGCACCAAGAGCGCCAGCGCCGCGAAGGCCAGCGCGGCGAAACCGGCGGCGATCACCGGGTCGCTGTGCCGCGCCAGCCAGAGCACCCCGGCCACCACCGCGCAGGCATAGCCCGTCAGCCCGGCCACGGCCGCAAGCGCATAGAGGCCGGCATTGCGCCGCCGGGCCTGCATGTAGCGCCCGGCATCATGCGCCATCAGCCGCGCCAGGCTTTCGAGCACCGCGCGCATCAGCGCCGCATCATGAGGCCAAGCACCAGCCCGCCCAGCGCCGCCAGTCCTAGCGATTGCAGCGGATGGGCGCGCACCTTGCCGGCGATCTCGGCTTCCATCCGTGCCAGTTCCTGCTGCAATTCGCCCAGCGCGGCCTCGGGGGTGGCCTGCATCTGCTGCTGTGCACTGCTCAGGCGGGCACCGGCATGGGCGCGCATCATCTGGCCCAGCAGGCCCATTTCCTCGCGGATACGGTGCAGCTGGGCCTCGATGGCGGCGCGGTCCGGCGCGGTGTCGGGGGCAGGATCGGGCTTTTCCGTGCCGCCCTGCGCGGTGGTCTTGGCTTGCGAGCGTCTTTCGGCCATGGGCCCCTCCGTCAATGGGTCAGGGCCACCCGCAGCGCGGTCGCGCGGGCGGCTACCTGACCATCATGCCGGGAAAAACGGCGTGGGGCCATGACCTTGATCAAGCCCCGCACCGGCGGGCGGCAAAACCCTGCCGCCCGGATCGGCTCAGCGGTTGCCGGCGTCGAGCGCGGCGATGATCGCATCGCCCATCGCAGTGGTCGAGATCGGGGTGCCGCCCTCGGGCCCCATCAGATCGGCGGTGCGCAGCCCGTCGGCCAGCACCTGCTGCACCGCGGCTTCCAGCCGGTCGGCCTCGGCGCCCTGATCGAAACTGTAGCGCAGCGCCATGGCGAAGCTGAGGATGCAGGCGATGGGGTTGGCCTTGCCCTGCCCGGCGATATCGGGCGCCGAGCCATGCACCGGCTCATAAAGCGCCTTGGGTCGGCCATTGGCCATCGGCGCGCCGAGCGAGGCCGAGGGCAGCATGCCCAGCGAGCCGGTCAGCATGGCGGCCAGATCCGACAGCAGATCGCCGAACAGGTTGTCGGTGACGATCACGTCGAACTGTTTGGGCCAGCGGGTAAGCTGCATGGCGCCGGCATCGGCATACATATGGCTCAGCTCCACATCGGGGTATTCCTCGTCATGGACCTTCTGCACCACTTCGCGCCACAGGATGCCCGATTCCATGACATTGGCCTTCTCCATCGAGCAGACCTTGTTGCCGCGCTTGCGGGCCAGTTCAAACGCCGAGCGCGCGACGCGGGCGATCTCGGATTCCGTATAGCGCTGGGTGTTGATGCCGACGCGCTCGTTGCCCTCGGTGAAGATGCCGCGCGGCTCGCCGAAATAGACGCCCGAGGTCAGTTCGCGCACGATCATGATATCGAGCCCGGCCACCACATCCTTTTTCAGGCTGGAGAAATCGGCCAGCGCATCGAAGCATTGCGCCGGGCGCAGGTTGGCGAAAAGGTCCATCTCCTTACGCAGACGCAAGAGGCCGCGCTCGGGTTTCACGCTGAAATCCAGATTGTCGTATTTCGGCCCGCCGACAGCGCCCAGCAGCACGGCATCGACCGCTTGCGCCTTTTCCATCGTGGCATCGGCCAGTGGCTTGCCATGCACATCATAGGCCGCGCCGCCCACCAGATCCTCGCTGACATCGAACACGAGCCCGCGTTTGGCGCCGAACCAGTCGATGATCTTGCGCACCTCGGCCATGACTTCGGGGCCGATCCCGTCGCCGGGCAGGATGAGAAGGGAGGGATTGGGCATGAGGCACCTCTTGGCTAGCGTTGCCATCGCGTAGCCTGCGCCTGCCGGGGCGTCAAGGCGGCGAGGCGTGGGCGGCGGGCCGTCAGGCGGGCTGGCGAGTGATCAGCCGTTGGTGGTGTGGCGGGCGGCTTTCTGCTAGGATGACGGCGGAAGTGATCAACCGACCTGGGAGGGAGAGCATGACCAAGCATATCCTTGATCGTCCGCGCAGTGCCGCGCAGCGGCGGCTGGCCCGGTTCCTGGAACTGGCCCGCGCGCAGGCGCCGCATCGCGCCAGCATCAGCTTGCATCAGCGCAAGCGCGGGCAGAAATTGCCGAAACTGGCCATCTATACCGGGATCGAGCGGCGCGGCGAGGCCTGAACCCGCCGCGCCTGCAAGGCTCAGCCGCGATCGGCCTCGCCCAGCACCGGGGCGGGCAGATCCGAGGCGCAGCGCTCGCCGTCGATGACGAAGGGCGAGCGCACCCCCTTGAGCCCACCGAGATCCAGCTCCATGCCGCGCGCCCTGACCTGCGGATCGGCAAACACCTCTGCCATGGAATTGATCGGCCCGGCCGGCACGCCCTGTGCCTCGCATTGCGCCAGCAGATCATCCTTGGAAAGGCCGCGCGTCGCCTCGCTCAGCGCATCGGCCAGCGCCTCGCGGTTGCGCACCCGGTCGGCATTGCTGCGGTAATCGGCATGCTCCGCCAGATCGGCGCGGCCCAGCAACTGGCACAGCCGCTGGTGCTGGGCGTCATTGCCGGTGGCGATGATGATATGCCCATCGGCGCATTCGAACACCTGATAGGGCGCCAGATTGGGATGGATATTGCCGGTGCGTCCCGGCGGCGTGCCGGTGGCGAGGTAGTTCATCGCCTGATTGGCCATCACCGAAACCGCCGAATCCAGCAGCGCCAGATCCAGATGCGCGCCCTTGCCGGTGCGGTGACGCTCATGCAGCGCGGCCAGAATCGCAGTGGCGGCATAGACCCCGGTAAAGAGATCGGTGACCGCCACGCCGACCCGGTGCGGCTGGCCATCGACCGGCCCGGTGATCGACATCAGCCCCGACATGCCCTGGATGATATAGTCATAGCCGGCGCGATGCGCATAGGGGCCGTCCTGGCCGAAACCGGTGATCGAGCAATAGATCAGCCCGGGGTTGATCGCCGAAAGGCTGGCATGATCCAGCCCGTATTTCTTCAGCCCGCCGAGCTTGAAATTCTCGATCACCACATCGGCATCGGCCACCAGCTTGCGGACCTTCTCCTGCCCCTCGGGGGTGCGGAAATCGGCCACCACCGAGCGCTTGCCGCGGTTGGTGGCGTGGAAATAGGCCGCCACCGGCTGCCCCTCGCGCTCGATGAACGGCGGCCCCCAGCGGCGGGTATCATCGCCCTCGGGCGCCTCGACCTTGATCACCTCGGCGCCCAGATCGGCCAGCGTCTGCCCGGCCCAGGGTCCGGCGAGGATGCGCGCAAGCTCGATCACCCGCACGCCCTGCAAGGGTTTGGCGCTCATGGATCAGCGCCCCATCGCGTCAGCAATGGCGGTTTCGAACTCGGCGTAGCCCATGTTGCTGTAGAGCCGGCCGTTGATCATGAAGGAGGGCGTCGAGCGGATGCCATCGCGCTCGGCATTGGTGCGGTAGACCTCCATCAGCGCGGTGGCCATGTCGCGGTCGGCCAGGCAGGCGTTGAGCTCGTCATCGCTCATGCCGGCGCGGCGCCCGATGCGGCGCAGATTCTCGGCCGCCTGCGCGCCGTCCTGGGTGCCGGCCCAGTCGCGCTGGTTCTGATAGAGCATCTCGACGACCCCATGATAGCGCTCGGGCCCGCCGCAACGGGCCACCAGCGCCGCCCAGAGGCCATAGGCGTCGAAATAGACCTCGCGCTTGATGATCTGCACCTGGCCGGTATCGACATAATTCTCGACCAGCTGGCGATAGACACCCTGGTTGAAGTTGGCGCAATGCGGGCAGGTGAACGAGGAATATTCGATGATCGTTACCGGCGCCTCGGGATCGCCCAGCGTCATCTCCACCACGCGCGAGATATCGGGCGCGGCCTCGGTTTCCGTGGCGGTGCCGCTTGCGGCGGGCGCGGCGCTGCGGTCAGCCGCCGGTATCAGGGTCTCGGCGGGCTGGTTGCCGCTGATGAAGGCATAGCCGCCCAGTCCCACCGCCGCGACGGCGGCAACGGCGATCAGCATGGTTCGTTGCATTGAGCTTCCTCTCATTCGGCATCCCGCTTCGGGGTGCCTTTCTGTCGTGTCATGATGTTCTGCGCAAGGCGCTCCAGCGCATCCTTCAACGCGCCATCGCCCACCCCCTCGGTCAGCCCGTCCACCACGGCGCGGGCACGGGCCAGCGCCTGCGGCGAAGGCGGGGCAATGTTGCTGGCCCCGGCCGAGCCCGGTGCCGCATGCGAAAAGCCGGCCGCAGCTTCGGCGAAACCCTGTGCGGCGGTCTGGGTGACCTGAATGCGGGCGATGGCGGCATAGCCGTAGCAGGCATTGACCCGTTCCAGGAGGCGCGGCAGCTGCATCTGCACCAGCGGCGCCGCTGCACCAGAGGCCAACACCGTCAGCGTCGCCCCCAGCCCGCCCTGCGCATAGCTGACCTTGACCGGCCGGCAAAGCGCGGCCAGTTCGCTGCCGGCGATCTCGGCCCAATGGGTGAGCAGCCGCGCCGTGGCAAAGCCGCGTGCCTCGCCGGCCTTGCGGATCGGCTCGCGCAGCAGGCCGACAGCGGGCTCGAAACCGCGCATCCGCCGGTTGCGGCGGCCGGGGGGCCTGTTGTCAGAGCCCTGGGGAGAGGCGGGATCGGGCATTGCGGGTTGCGGGTTTGCTTGCGGGCTGTGGCTTGTGGTCTGGCGCGCGCTATCTTACGCAGTTCCAGACCCGACGCCAGAGCCGCAGGGGAGCGCCTCGCGACAATGTGTGACAACCGGAGCCAACAGGCCGCGCCGCCTTTCGATGCCATGGCCTGTGGCGCGGCGCTCCTGCGCTGGTATGACCGCGCGGCGCGGGTGCTGCCATGGCGCATCGGCCCGGCCGAGCGCGCCGCCGGCCAGCTCCCGGACCCTTACCGCGTCTGGCTGTCCGAGATCATGCTGCAGCAAACCACCGTCGCCGCTGTGCGCAGCTACTTCCAGCGCTTCACCGCCCGCTGGCCCGATGTGCATGCCCTGGCCGCCGCGCCCGAGGCCGAGGTGATGGCCGAATGGGCCGGGCTTGGCTATTACGCCCGCGCGCGCAACCTGATCGCCTGCGCCCGCGCCGTGGCGGCGATGGGCGGTGAGTTCCCGCGCGAGCGCGCCGCCTTGCAGGCCTTGCCGGGGATCGGTGCCTATACGTCGGCGGCGGTGGCCTCGATTGCTTTCGATGCGCCCGAAACCGTGGTTGATGGCAATGTCGAGCGGGTGGTGGCGCGGCTTTTTGCCGAAACCGCGCCGCTGCCTGGCGTCAAGGCGCGGCTGGCGCAGCTGGCCGAAAGCCTGACACCGCAGCAGCGCCCCGGCGATCATGCGCAAGCGATGATGGATCTGGGCGCCACGATCTGCACGCCGCGCAACCCGCGCTGCCATGACTGCCCGCTGCAGGGTTTCTGCCGTGCCGATGCGCTGGGCATCGCCGCCAGCCTGCCCGCCCGCGCGCCCAAACCCGCCAAACCGCTGCGTCGCGGGCTGGCCTATATCGCGCTGCGCAGCGATGGCGCCGTGCTCCTGGAGACCCGGCCGCCGCGCGGGCTTCTGGGCGGCATGCCCGGCTGGCCCGGAACCGACTGGCTGGCCGAGGGCGAGCCCGCCCCCGCCCCGCCGCTCAGCGCCGATTGGCAGCTGCTGCCCGGCGAGGTGCGCCATACCTTTACCCACTTTCATCTGGAGCTGCGTGTGGCGCTGGCGCAGGCCGAACCCGCCGCCCGGCCCCTGCGCGGCGACTGGCGGGCGGATTTCGACCCCGGCGCCCTGCCGACCCTGATGCGCAAATGCTGGGATCACGCCGCTGCGACATTGCCGGCGCTTGGTGGCGCGGCGGGCTTGCGATAGACTGCGGCCCATTGCGCCCCACTGCGCCGCGACCCCGCCGGAGCCCCCTGCCCATGGCCCTCGATCCCCGCCCCGCCCCCAGCACGCGCCTTGTCGCGGCCCTGCCCTTCTGGCTGTCGCTGGCGCTCTTGCCGCTGGTTCTGGCCGGGGCGCTCTGGGGTAGCTGGTGGCTGGCGCTGGTGCCGCTCTATGGCATCGGCATGATCACGCTGCTGGATCTGATCACCGGTCTCAACGAGGAAAACCCCGATACTGAAACCCCGCTGCGCGATCTCTTCTGGTATCGGCTGATCACGCTGATCTGGGCGCCGCTGCAACTGGCGATGATCCTTGGTGCGCTCTGGTGGGTGCGGGTCAGCGAGCATCTGGCCACATGGGAGGTCGTGGTGCTGTTTTATGGCATCGGCGTGGCCTCGGGCGCGATCGGCATCACCTATGCGCATGAGCTTTTGCACCAGAAGAACCGGCTGGAGCGCTGGCTGGGCGATCTGCTGCTGGCCTCGGTGCTCTACAGCCATTTCCGCTCCGAGCATCTGCTGGTGCATCACCGCTATGTCGGCACCCCGCGTGACCCGGTGACCGCGCGCTATAACGAGGGGTTCTGGCGCTATTTCCTGCGCGTGCTGCGCGATTGCCCGGCCTCGGCCTGGCGCGCCGAGGCAATGATGCTGGCCCGCAGCGGCCGGCCGGTCTGGCACCGCAGCAACCCGTTCTGGAAATACGGCGCGCTGCAGGCCGGGTTTCTGGTGCTGGCGCTGTGGATCGGCGGCTGGACGGGGCTGGCGCTCTTTGTCTGGCAGGCCCTCATCGCCGTGCTGCATCTGGAGCTGACCAATTACATCGAACATTACGGGCTGACGCGCAAACATCTGGGCGAAGGGCGCTATGAACATGTGCTGCCGCGCCATAGCTGGAATGCCGCGCACCGGGCCTCGAACTGGCTGCTGATCAACCTGCAGCGCCATTCCGATCATCATTACAAGCCCGACCGGCGCTTCCCGCTGCTGCAGACCTATGCGCCCGACGAGGCGCCGCAACTGCCCTTTGGCTATCCGGCGATGGTGGCGCTGGCCACCGTGCCGCCCTTCTGGCGCCGGGTGATGAACCCGCGGGTGCGGGCCTGGCGGCGGCAATTCTACCCCGAGATCACCGACTGGGCGCCCTACAAGGCCGGCACCAACCCACCCCCGCGCGGCGCGCCCTGAATCACCCTGGCGGGGCGCCGATGCGGCGGCGGTCCAGCAGGCTCCAGTCCAGCGGGCGCAGGATCTCGGCGATGCGCGCACGCAGCCAGCGATGGGCCGGATCGCTGCGCATGCGCCGATGCCAGATCATGCAAAGCTGCGGCGGCTTGATCTCGACCGGCGGCCAATAGAGCCACAGATCGCCCCGCGCCTGCCATGCCAGCGCCAGCCGCGCCGGAATGAGGGCGATATGATCGCTCTGCGCCACGATATTGGCCACGCCTTCGAACACCGGCACGGTGATCGCCACCCGCCGCGCCCGCCCCTCACGGGCCAGCGCCGCATCGGTCTGGCCATGAAACTTGCCTTCGGGCGAGCAAAGCACATGGCTGGCGGCGCAAAACAGATCCATCGGCAGGGCTTCGCCGGGCGTCAGCCCGGCCAGCAGCGGATGCCCGGGCCGGGCGATGACCACGAAACCCTCCGCGAACAGCGCTTCATGGTCCAGCCACGCGGGGAAGCTGGTTTTCGGGATCAGCGCCACATCGACCTGATAGCGGTCCAGCGTATCGACGTAATTGTCGGGCACCAGATCGACCAGTTGCAGCCGCACGCCGGGTGCCTCGGCGCCGATCCGCCGCGCCAGTTCGGGCATCAGCTGCATGGCGAAATAATCCGTGCCCGAGATGCGGAAATCCAGCGCCGCCTGCGCCGGATCGAAGCCTTCGGGGCCGCGCAGCAGGCTTTCCAGCCCGGCCAGGGCATCGCGCAGCGGCGATTCCAGATTGCGGGCAAAGACCGTGGGCACCAGCCGTTGCCCCTGGCGCACGAAGAGCGGATCGCCCAGCGCATGGCGCAGCCGCCCCAGTGCCGAGGAAACCGCCGGTTGCGACATGCCGAGCCGGTCGCCGGCGCGCACGGTGGAACCCTCGCGCAGCAGCGCATCCAGCACCCGCAGCAGATTGAGATCGAAACCCAATAAATTCGGCATGTGAATAGATTATATCAGATCTATCAGTTTATCAAATCCCGCCGGGGCTGGCATGATGGCGCGGTCATCAGGGAGGAGTGTCATGAAACGTTTCTTTGCCTTGGCCGGCGCCGTTGCCCTAGCTGCCCCCGCCGTTGCCAATGACCTGCACCATTTGCCGCAGATCACCGATGTCGCGCCGCAATCCGTGGCGATCAGCCCGCATGTGCCGCATATGGGCGAGCATTTCGCCCATCCCGGCGATCTGCCGACTGGGCCGATCTATTGCGTGATCGAGGGGCGGGTGGTCTGTGTGGAATACATGTTCACCGCTGCCGATCTGGCCGCCGGGCTGGACTGGACGGGCCTTCTGCCCGGTTTCACCACGCCGCCGATCAGCCATATCGACCTTGAGCACAAGCCCGAGGGCGTCGGCCCCTTCGCCGAGCCGCTCTATCAGCTTCATGTCTATTTCGTCGCGCCCGTGGTTCTCGCCGCGCATTGAGGGGATCGCCATGCAGGATCTACATGACAGACGTGCCTTCATCGTCGGCGGCAGTTCCGGCATCGGCCGCGCGGCGGCGGGGCTGTTCGTGGCGCGCGGTGCCGGGGTGGTGCTGGGCGGGCGCGACAGCCAGCGGCTGGCGCAGGCGGTTTCCGGGCTGGGCCCCGCCGCCCGCGCCCTGCCGCTCGATGTCACCGATCCGGCGCAGATTGCGCAGGCGGTGGCCGATCTGCCCGAAGGCGGGGTGGATTATCTGGTGATCACCGCCGCCACGCTGGCCCATGGCCCCTTCGCCGAACAGCCGCTGGCCGAGGCGCGGGCGATGTTCGAGTCGAAGTTCTGGGGCGCCTATGCGCTGGTGCAGGCCTGCCTGCCCCGAATGCGCGATGGCGGCGCGGTGGTGCTGATCTCCGGCGTGCTGAGCCGGCGGCCCGGGCGCAATTGTGTGGCGCTGGGCGCGGCCTGTGCGGCGCTCGAAGGGCTGACCCGCGGGCTGGCGCTGGAACTGGGGCCGCGGTTGCGGGTCAATTGCATCGCGCCGGGCATGGTGCGCAGCGAATTGCACGAGCACCACCCGCCCGAGCGGCGCGAGGCGATCTTTGCCAGCACCGGCGCCTCGCTGCCGGTGGGCCGTGTCGGCCGCCCCTGCGAGATCGCCGAGGCGGTGCTTCTGGCCGCGACCAATGGCTATATGACCGGCCATGTGCTCGATGCCGATGGCGGCCATTGCCTGCGCCAATACGCGGCTGCCTGAGGCGCCGGGCCTGTTCCGTATCACTCTGGCGCGGCGGGCAGGTCCAGCTCGCCGGCCAGAAACCGCTCGAATGCGTCCAGATTGACCGGCTCGAACTGGCCGAAAGCCTGCATCCAGACCGAGGCCGCGCGCAGCGCATCGGGTTCCAGCTTGCACCATTTCACCCGCCCGCGTTTCTCCTGGCTGATCAGCCCGGCGCCGGCGAGGATGCTCAGATGTTTCGACACCGCCGCCAGTGACATCGGCAGCGGCGTGGCGACATCGGTTACCGCCATGTCATCTTCCAGCAGCATCGCCAGAATGGCCCGCCGCGTCGGATCGGCCAGCGCCATGAAGATGGCGTCCAGCTGCGCTTCGTGCCGGGCGGCTTCGGTGGTGGGGGCGGTGACAGCGGCGGTGGTGGCTTGTGGCATGGTGGCAATCTGGCCCGGCCCGGTGCGATGGTCAACCTTTCGGTTGAATATCCGCCCGCGCCCGGATTTGCTGTGAAACGCTGCAAGCATCGCCGCCAGACCAAATAAAATCATGCAAAATCAATGCATTGCTTGCAAATCATCGCGCTTGACTCTGTGCCCTGCCGCGCCTAGGTTCCGCCCGACCGTCCAAAGGGCCCCGCGCCATGTCCGAACCGAATGATCTGGAGCGTCTGAAGGCGCTTGAAGACCGGATCGAACGGCTCAAGGCAGCCGGCGCACCGGCCCCGCAGAAGACGGACAGCCATGTGATGGCGCAGCACGCCTGGCGCATGGTGACGGAGCTTGTGGCCGGTCTGATGATCGGCTTCGGCATCGGCTACGGACTGGACGCGCTTTTCGGCACGCGACCGCTGTTTCTGGTGCTGTTCACTTTGCTGGGGCTGGCGGCCGGTGTTCGCGTGATGATGCGCACCGCCGCCGATGTCCAGCGCCAGAGCATGCAAGAGGCGGAGCCATCCGCCGAGGATCGAGGGGAAAAGCATCGTGGCTGATACGAACGGCGGTCTTGTCATCAAACCCATGGATCAGTTCGCCGTGCGCCCGCTTTTCGGCGGCGATACGGTCGGCCTGTTCACCATCACCAATGTCACGCTGTGGATGGCGCTGACCGTGCTGGCGGTGACGCTGGTCATGGTGGTGGGGGCGCGCGGCCGGGCGCTGGTGCCGACGCGCAGCCAGTCAGTGGCCGAACTCGCCTACAGCTTCATCTACAAGATGATCGAGGATGTCACCGGCCGCGATGCGGTGCGTTTCTTCCCCTATGTGATGACGATCTTCATGTTCGTCCTGTTCGCCAATGTGCTGGGGCTGATCCCCTGGTCGTTCACCACCACCTCGCATATCGCCGTCACCGCGACCCTGGCGCTGGCCGTGTTCATCACCGTCACCGTGCTGGGCTTCGTGATCAACGGTGTGGGCTTCCTGCGGCTGTTCTGGGTCGATAGCGCGCCGCTGCCGCTGCGCCCGGTGCTGGCGCTGATCGAGCTGATCTCGTATTTCGTGCGCCCGGTCAGCCATTCCATCCGTCTTGCCGGCGCCATGATGGCCGGCCATGCGGTGGCCAAGGTGTTTGCCGGTTTCACCGCCGCGCTGGGCATGGCCTTCTTCATTCCGATCCTCGCGGTGACCGCGCTCTATGCGCTGGAACTGCTGGTGGCCGTCATTCAGGCCTATGTGTTCACCATCCTGACCTGCGTCTATCTGAAGGACGCGCTGCATCCGCATCACTGAGCCCAAGGCTCGCGGCCGCTCTGGTCCGGTTCAATCAATCTGCCAATTCCAACCTAAGGAGAGATCACGATGGAAGGCGATATCGTTCAAATGGGTGCCTATATCGGTGCTGGCCTGGCTTGCATCGGCATGGGTGGCGCCGGCATCGGCGTGGGTCACGTTGCCGGCAACTACCTCGCCGGTGCGCTGCGCAACCCGGCGGCGGCGGCTGGCCAGACCGCGTTCCTGTTCATCGGCATCGCGTTCGCCGAGGCGCTGGGGATCTTCTCGTTCCTCGTTGCCCTGCTGCTGATGTTCGCCGTCTGATCCTTCAATCCCCGTGATCCTGGTGCCGGATGGGTGTTCCGCCCGTCCGGCCGATACGGTGACATAGGAGGACGACATGGCCGCAGAAGCCACCAGCGCGGCGGGCATGCCGCAACTTGAATTCTCGACCTTCCCGAACCAGATCTTCTGGCTCGTGGTGGCCTTGGTCGTGCTCTACATGATCCTGTCGCGCGTGGCGCTGCCGCGCATCGGTTCGGTTCTGGCCGAACGTGCCGGCACGATCACCAATGACATCGCCGCTGCCGAAACCTACAAGCAGCAGGCCGCCGAGGCCGAGGCCGCCTATCACAAGGCGCTCGATGATGCCCGCGCGGCTGCCGCGAAGCTCGTTGACGAGACCCGCGCCGAGATCCAGAAAGACCTGGATATCGCCATTGCCAAGGCCGATGCCGAGATCGCTGCCCGCGCCGCCGAATCCGAGCGCCGCATCAACGAGATCCGCGAAAGCGCCACGGCGGCGGTGACCGAGGTTGCCAAGGATGCCACCAAGGAGATCCTGTCGAGCTTCGGCGTCAAGGCCGATGCCCGTTCGGTGACCTCGGCGGTCAATGCGCGGCTCAAAGGGGGTGCGGCATGAACAGCCTGCGTCTTTCGCTTCCGATCCTGCTGATTGCGGCGCCGGCCTTCGCGGCTGCCGAGGGCAAGCCCTTCTTCTCGCTCTCGAATACCGATCTGGTGGTGGCCATCGGTTTCGTGCTGTTCGTCGGTGTGCTGGTCTATTTCAAGGTGCCGGGCATCATCGCCGGGCTGCTTGACAAACGTGCCACGACCATCCGTGCCGAGCTCGACGAGGCCCGCAAGCTGCGCGAGGAAGCCCAGGAGCTGCGCGCCTCCTTCGAAAAGAAGAAGGCCGAGGTCAAGGAACAGGCCGAGCGCATCGTCGCCAAGGCCAAGGCCGATGCCGAACTGGCCGCCGAACAGGCCCGGGCCGAGCTGGAGGTTTCGATTGCGCGCCGTCTGCGTGCTGCCGAAGACCAGATCGCCTCGGCCGAGGCGGCGGCGCTGCGCGAAGTGCGCAACCGCGCGGTTTCGGTGTCGGTTGCCGCTGCCGGCGACCTGATCGCCAAGAACCTCGATGCCGCCGCTGCCGGTGCGCTGATCGAGGATTCGATCAAGGCTGTCGAGACGCGCCTGCATTGAGCGCGCCTCACGGCGACAGGCCCTCCGGCTCCTGCGGGACCGGGGGGCCTTTCCATGCTAGGATCGCGCCGCCGGGCATTCTGGGGCGGCAGGACGGGGCTAACGGACGGAAGGGCCATGGAGCAGATCTTTTCCCTGGCAGGGCAGAACCTGCTGTCGCCGATCATCCTGTGTTTCGTGCTGGGGCTGGGCGCGGCGCTGGCGCGATCCGATCTGACCTTTCCCGAGGCCATCGCCAAGGGCATGTCGCTCTATCTGCTGTTTGCCATCGGTTTCAAGGGCGGGGCGAGCGTGGCCGCGCATGGTGCCGATCTGCGGCTGGGCGCGGCGGTGCTGGCCGGTGTGGTGCTGTCGCTGGCACTGCCCTTCGCGGCCTACGCGCTGCTGCGGCTGCTGGCGGGGGGGGTCTCGCCGCTCGATGCCGCCGCCGTGGCCGGGCATTATGGCTCGATCTCGATCGTCACCTTCGTTGCCGCCACCTCGCTGCTGACCGTGCAGGGCCTGCCCTATGAGGGGTATCTGGTCGCCGTCGCCGCCGCGATGGAGGCGCCGGCCATCGTTTCGGCGCTCTGGCTGGCGGCACGGTCCGGGGCCGGCGGGCGCATCACCCCGGATCTGTGGCGCGAGATCCTGCTCAACGGCTCCATCGTGCTGCTGCTGGGGGCCTTCGCCATCGGCTGGGTGACCGGCGAGCAGGGGCTGGCCGAGATTTCGCCGCTGATCGTCGCGCCGTTCAAGGGTGTGCTGTGCCTGTTCCTGCTGGATATGGGCATTGTCGCCGGGCGGGGCCTGCGCAATGCGCGCGGCATCATCACGCCGGGGGTGCTGGCCTTCGGGCTGCTGATGCCGCTGATCAGCGCCGGCACCGGCCTGCTGGCCGGGCTGGTGCTGGGGCTGAGCACCGGCGGCGTGGTGGTGCTGATGGTGCTGGCGGCCTCGGCTTCCTATATCGCGGTGCCGGCGGCGATGCGGGTGGCGCTGCCGCGGGCCAATCCGGCGCTTTATCTGACACTGGCGCTTGGGGTAACCTTTCCCTTCAACCTGACCCTCGGCATCCCGCTCTATATCGCCATCGCGGGCGCCCTGACCGGAGGCTGATGCATGAAGACCTATCAGGCCAAGCGCGTCGAGATCATCATCGAGGCGGTGATGGAGAGCCAGATCACCCGCACCCTGACCGAAGCCGGGGTGACGGGTTTCACGCTGCTGCCGGTGCTGGGCGGTTCGGGCCGATCGGGGCATTGGACGCGCGAGGGCAATGTCAGCCGCGCCGGTGGCATGTTGGCGGTAATCTGCCTGATCGCGCCGGAGCGGCTGGATACCCTGTTGGAGGCGCTGTTTCCGGTGCTTGATGACCATATCGGCGTGGTCAGCGTCACCGATACCCAGATCCTGCGCGCCGAACGATTCTGAACTGGCACGAATCGAGGCTTGCCCTGTTGCCCGACACCCCCCTAGACTTCCTTGCGGGGCATCAAACCCGGCCCCGCAAGTGGCAGCAACAGGAGAGTGCCCATGGGACGCCGTGACGAATTGATTGCCCGCTATGCCGATGACCTGCGCAACAAATGCGGCATCGAGCCGGATATGGACCTGCTGGCCAAGGTCACCATCGGCTGCGGCCCGTCAATTTATGATGCCGATGCCGCGACCGTCGCCGCCACCCAGCAGCATGAGCTGGATACCGTCAAGAACAGCTATCTGATCAAGAAGCTGGGGCTGGAGAACGGCCCGCATCTGGACGAGGCGATCAATGCGGTGATCGAGACCTATGGCCGCTCCGAGCGCAACAAGTATCGCGCCGTGGTCTATTACATGCTGTGCCGCCATTTCGGCAAGGAATCGGTTTACGCCTGATTCTGCCGGGCCGGGCGGCGCTGCCCGGGATCGGAGGAATTTGGCTAAAATGCCCGATACTTGCCCTTTGCGCCTGTGCGGCGAATCTGGCATGACTTGGGCATGGGCCAGGACGGCCCGGAACAAATTCCGAGATCCCGTGTGTGGTGCGAAGGGCACGTGGGGGATGATGGGGGGTTCCGGGCATCGGGGCCCCCCATTTCGTTTCAGCCGCCGGAGTGAACCGCCTGCCCCGCTGCCAAGGGCGGGTTTTTCCGTTTCCGGGTTCAGGGCGTCTCGTCAAAGCCGAATTGCTCGTAATCACGCCAATAGGCTTCGCGCGCGGCGGCCAGGATCTCGTCGTCAAGGGGCGGCTGTTCCAGCCCGGTGGGCCAATCGCTGCCCGGTGCGACCGGCCAGACAGGCGCCAACGGTCCGTCAACCTCGGCCACCAGCAGGGGCAGGTCACGGGCCAGATGTTCCTCGCGCAGCAGATGATCGGGCGCGGCATGCTGGCAGAACCCCTCCAGCAGCGCCGCCTGACTGGCCCAGAACGGCCAGGGTTGCAGCCCGGTCTGGCCGTTGAGGCTGGCGCGCACGAAGCGCAAGTAAGCCAGAAAGGCCGCCTGCCGGGCGCCGAGGTCGCGCCGCGCTCCCTTCAGATCAGCCTGATAGAGCCGGGTCAGATGTTCGACCACCGGCTTCACATCGCCGCTGAGCACCCGGGAATGAAACATCGCCCAGGCGCGGCGCAACGGATGACGCAGCACGCTGAAGCTGCGAAACCCGGGGTTGGCGCGTTTCCATGCGCTCAGCCGCGCGGCGGTGAGCTCGCTGCCCAGCGCCTCGCTGCCCACCCCATCCAGCGCCGCCAGCCATTGCACCACCCCGGCTTCGGGCGAACCGCGCAGTGGCATGAACAGCAACCGGCTGCGCGCGGCGGTCACGCAGGCCGGCAGCATCGGCGGGCGGCGGGGTTCGAAATTCGGCGTGCGGCCAAGGTCAAACCGATCCAGCCGCGCCAACCCCTCGGGGATCGCGTCCGGGTTGGTGACCTTTTCCAGCGCCGGTTCAGGGTTTTGCTTTTTCAGCTGCCGCGACGGGGCTTCGATCCGCGCCGCAACCCCCAGCCATTGCGCCAGCCCGTTGAGCACCGTCACATCGTTGAGATCGTCATAGCCGATGTAAAAGGCGCTCTGACCGCTGGTCTGCAGCGCCTGCAGGATGGCGCGCTGGGCATTCTGATGCCGCTCGACATGGGCCTCGAACTCGGCGGGATCGAACTGCACCCGGGCACTGCGCAGCCGCGCGACATTCATCAGCTTCCACTGATCGGTGGCGGCGGCGATCTTGCGCGACAGATAGCTGTCGAGCGGGTTGCGGGTCAGCACGATCTTGGCGCAGGCGGGATCGCCCAGCACATGGGCGCGGATGCGCGGGTCATGGTCATGAAACAGCCGGAAACCGACCATGCCACCCCCGGCGCGCACCGCATCGAGCAGCACCAGTGGATCGGCCTCGCGCTGCGCGAAGGTGACACCGGCATATTCATGGCAGCGTGGCTTGTTGATGAACACCGGGTTGAACAGCTCACCATGGCAGGTGATGCCCTCGAAGCTGTTAAGATGCGTCTCCAGCAGGTTGGAGCCGGTGCGCATCTCGGCCAGCACAACAAATGAGGTAAATCCGGGCATCAGGTCTTCCGTGGCCGGGGCATGGCGGCCTCGGCGGGGAAGTCGCCCACCAGAACCGGCTGCATGCCGTGATTGTGCAATTGCTGCAGGAACGCGGCGAAGCCCTGCATCGAGACGATCTGCGGCGGGCGCAACAGATGCGCCTGCTGCTGCGGGGCGATCTCGGTGAAGATCTGTTGCAGCGGCTCGGTGGGGTTTTCCAGAAATTCCGCCAGCGTCCAGATGCGCACCTGTGCCCGCACCGAGGGCGCGCGCAGCAGTTCCAGCATGCGCGCCTCGCGCCGTTGCAGCCGCGCGGCCTCGCGGCGCTTTTCGCTGAAATCGGCGCTGGACCGACTCAGCGGCAGCGCCCAGGCGCCCGAGATGACCGAGATCTGGGCATTGGCATCGCTGGCCATGAAGCTCAGCAGGTCATAATCGGTGCCGGTATTGTCGGCGGGGCCGAACTGGAAGCATTGCCGCTCGCCGCGCGTGGCCCAGATCAGATTGGCCAGAAAGGCGCGGGGGTTGTAGTCGCGCAGCCCGGCATGATCGCTCAGCCCGCCGGCGAAGGTCTTTTCGCGCCCGGCGAATTCGGCCTTGTGCGGGGCGAAGAGATGGCCATGCACGCGGCAATTGCCGGCCGCTGCCAGCCAGCCCTCGAAATCCTCGAACACCTCGGCGAAGCCCTGAAATACCGAATAGGGCTCGGCGGTGCGGTCATTGTCGCGGCCGCGCAGCGGAAAGCGGCTGGCCATGTAAAGCCCCGGTCGGCCGCGCACGCGCTGGGCGGTGGCGCGGGCGAAATGCCGGTCGATCCGCCCCGGCTGCGGCTCGGCGTCAGAGGCGGGGCCGTCGCGCGGGGTCAGAAACTGCGCATAAAGCTGCCCGGCGCCGGGCCAGATCTTGCGCGCCATGAAACAATCCGAGCGTTTGAGCAATTGCAGATGGTCGTCATAGAAGACATGCGGCCGGCCCTGATGGTCGAACTTGCCCAGCGTCAGCGAACGGCTTTCGATATGTGGCGAATAGAGCCGCGCGAGGGTCTGGAAATAGCTTTCATCGGGGATCCAGACCTTGCGGAAATAGCGATCATGCAGCGGGCGCAGCGGATCGTTGAGGATCGCCGACAGGGTTTCGCGCGTCAGGCACCACCACTGCGAGCCGATATGCGGCACCAGCCCATCGGGCAGGGAACGCTTGACGCCAAGGCCGCGTTGCAGATCCACCAGCCGGTCGAACAGCCATTTGCTGCGCTTGAAACCGACCGGAAAATAGAGCGTGAACCGCTCTTCCGAGAGCCCGCCCTTGGTCCAGTTGACATCATCGACGGTGACCGATTCGATGAAATCGGTCGCCGGGTGGCGGGCCAGAAAGGCGGCCAGTTCATCCACCGGGCGCAGCGGCAGGCAGGCGCCCGAGGCGGCATAGACATGGCGCACCTGCGGGAAGCCCTCCAGCAGATCGCGCGCGGCGGTCTGCATCGCCGCCACCAGCGACCAGGTGCCCCATTCACAGCGATGCCGACGACAAAAGCGCACCCCCTCCAGCCCGGCCAGCGCGGCGGTGAAGCGCGCATGATCGGCAGCATCGACGCTGGCATCGACATGGATCACCACCGGACTGCCGGCCTCGGCCCAGAAACGCGCCACCTGCGCGGCGCGCTCCAGCGCGGTATGCACCAGCAGGATGAAACCCAGCCGCGCGCTCATGCCCAGTTCCCTTTCGACATGAGCCCCAGAATCTCCAGCTGGCGCCAGTTGATCAGCCGTTCCGACCATTTGCACCACAGATCGGAGTTTTCCTCCAGCCCGGCCTGATAGGCGGCATATTCGCGCCCGCCCCGGTAATGCTCGCCGCGTTCCAGTTCCTCGCGGGCCTTGTCGCTCAGCGTGGCGAGGAACTTGGCATGCAGCAGGCAGCCCGAGGCCTTCTCGCCGCCGGCGGTATCATAGACCAGGTTGAGCCCGCGCGGCAGAAGCATATGGGTGGAACTGGCATAGGCATAGGCGCGGTGCCATTTGACCAGCGGGATCTTGTTGAGCGCCGGCGCCGCCCGGGGCTGATCGGCAAAGAAGGCGCGCGCCCGCGGCCCGCCCTGAATCCACAGGTTGCGCAGCCGCGAATTGCGGGTGATCGAATAATTGGCGCTGTCGAACCAGCAGGCGATCTCGAACGGGTTCTGCCCCTCGATACAGGGCTGCGCGGTCACCGGCCCCCTGGGATACATGTCCAGCAGCAGCGTGCCGAAGGTGCGGATGCCGGCGCCGTCCAGCCAGTCGGTCAGGGCGCGCAGCGGGCGGGTATCGTGGAACGGATAGATCAGGAATTCATCGACATCGACCACCAGCGCCCAGCGGCCATGCGCATGCTGCGCCAGCAGCGCGTTGATCCAGTCGATGCCGTGGCGCGAGGCGGCATAGCTGGCCTGCGTGACCCAGATCGACGTATCGGGCTGGGCGGCCAGATATTGGGCGCTGCCATCATCGGAACCGTTATCGACGAACAGGAAATGCTGAATGCCGAGCTTGCGGTAATACTCCAGAAAATAGGGCAGCCGGGCGCGTTCGTTGCGCAGGGTGCAAAACAGCAGCAGGGCGTCGCGTGGCAGGTCAGCGGTGCGCTGGATCAGGGGTGAAAGCTCACGCCGCTTCCAGCGGGCGCGGAATTTCCAGCGTTTGCGCATCCACCGCAGGCGGTATGACGACAAAAGCCCCAAACCCGGCTCCTCTCCACGCGACCAGATACTCTTCTGGCCTCGGTCTAACCATTTCCGAATCAGGATTGAAACAAAAAAGCAACCTGGCTCGGGCCCGCCTGGCGCATCAGCCCCAGCCGCCCTGCGACATCAGCCCCTCGGCCTCCAGCTTGCGCCAGTCCAGGTAGCGACTGGCGGCGGGATGCCACAGATCCGGCCCGTCGATCAGCGCGTCATAATAGGCGTCAAAGGCGCCTGGCTCGCCGAAATGCTGCCGGCGCTGCTTTTCCTCGGCGGATTTGGCGCTGATCGTCGGCAGGAACTTGGTATGCAGCAACACCCCCGAGGCCAGCTCGCCGCCCTCGGTGTCATAGACATGGTTCAGCCGGCGCGGCAGCATGGAATGGGTCGAGTTCACATAGGCATAGCGCCAGTGCCATCTGACCAGCGGGATCTTCGACAGCGTGGGGCCCCGGCGCGGCTCATCGGCCAGAAAGGCGCGCGAGCGCGGGCCGCCCTGAATCCACAGATATTCCAGATCGGGCTTGCGGGTGATGGTGTAATTGGCGCTGTCATACCAGCCCAGCAGATCGAGCGGGTTCTGCCCCGGATCGTGCCTGCCGTGGTTGACCGGCCCCCTGGGGTAGAGGTCCAGCATCAGTGCGCCGAAACTGACCCGGCCCTGCCCCTCCAGCCACTCGGCCAAGGCCGGCAGCGGGCGGGTTTCGTGGTGCGGATAGACCAGCAGTTCATCGGCATCGACGCTGAGGCACCAATGGCCATGGCCGTGGCGCATCAGCAGCCATTGCAGCCAGTCCATGCCGAACCGCGCCGCGCGGTAGCTGGCGCCGGTCCGCCAGAGCGAGACATCGGGCGCGTCGCGCAGCAGATCGGCGCTGCCATCGGTGCTGGCATTATCGACGAACAGGAAATGCGACACCCCCAGCGCGCGGTAATGGTGCAGGAACCAGGGCAGGCGCTCGGCCTCGTTGCGAAAGGTGCAGAACAGCAGGATATCGCCCGGCCGGATCGCCCCGGTGCGGTTGGCGACACTGCGCAGCTGGCGGCGCTTGCGAAAGGCGCGCCACAGCCGCCACTGGCGTTTGCGCCGCCAGCGCCATGCCTGCCAGAGCCTATCGAGCGTGTTCATCATGCAACCTGCGCCACCGGACCGGCGCATCCTGCCAGCAAGCGGCGCGCGCGGGAAGGCCGCTCAAGGAAAAGGGGCTTTCGCCCCCTGCTTTGTTCCACCGCCGGCTTATTCCGCCGCCTGCCGCATGGCCATCATGGAATAGAGGTAATCCTCCAGTTCCTCGCGCAGATCCTCGCGCGCCAGGCCGAAGGCGACGGTGGCCTGCAGGAACCCGGCCTTCGAGCCGCAATCGAAGCGCTGGCCCTGAAAACGATAGCCATAGACATTGTTTGCGCGCTCGATTTCCCAGGCGATGGCATCGGTGAGCTGGATCTCGCCGCCGGCGCCGACCTGCTGGGCATCAAGGTTGCGCAGCACCTGCGGCGACAGGATGTAACGCCCGATCACCGCCAGATTGGAGGGCGCGGTGCCGGGAGAGGGTTTTTCCACCATGCCGCGCACCGGCAGGAGCGGGCTGATCGAGGCCGGCACATCCAGCACCCCGTAGCTGGAGGTCTTGTCGGCCGGCACTTCCATCGCCGCCACCATATTGCCGCCGGTCTCGGCATAGGCTTCGATCATCTGTTGCAGGCAGGGTTTGTCGGCGGCGATCACATCATCGGGCAGCAGCACCGCGAAGGGTTCGTTGCCGATCAGATGGCGCGCGCACCAGACCGCATGGCCCAGCCCCAGCGCCTGGTTCTGGCGAACATAGGCAATGGCGCCGCTGTCCATATTGGTGGCTTGCAGCACATCGAGCAGGTCGCGCTTGCCCTTGGCGCGCAGCGTCGATTCCAGCTCCGGCGCGCGGTCGAAATAATCCTCCAGCGCGCCCTTGCCGCGCGAGGTGACGAAGATGAATTCGGTGATGCCGGCGGCGCGCGCCTCGTCGATGGCGTATTGAATGAGCGGCCGATCGACCAGGGTCATGATCTCCTTGGGCACCGATTTGGTGGCGGGCAGGAAACGGGTGCCCATGCCGGCGACGGGGAAGACGGCTTTCGTGACCTTGTGCTGCATCGGATCATTCACCTTTATTCTAACCAGGGCGCGGGCGCGCCGTTCATGGTGAAGAATTGGTTAATGATCGCGGCGGGAATGGGGCGCGAAACGGCGGATTTCTTGCTCTTTTCAGGATGATCCGCCGCGCCGTCGCCGCATTTTCTCAGTGCAGCTCCACGCCCGGCGCCAGTGCCAGAAAGAACGGGTTCTCATAGCCCGGCTTACCATAGTTCAGCGGGCTGTGGTCATCGAGGCGCAACACCTGCCCGCCGGCGCCCTGCAGGATCGCCTGACCGGCGGCGGTGTCCCATTCCATGGTGCGGCCCAGCCTTGGGTAGAAATCGGCCTCGCCGGCCGCCACCAGGCAGAATTTCAGCGAGGAACCGGCGCTTTTCACATCACCCACCTCATAGCGCGCGATATAGGCATCGGTCGCCGCATCGCGATGCGATTTCGAGGCCACCACCCGCAGCGCCTCGTTATCCGGTCGGGCCACCGACAGCGATTGCTGTGCGCCGGGCGCCGCGTCGAAGGGGCCGGCCTCCTCGATGCTGCGGCCCTCGGCGGTGGTATAGAACAGCCGTTTGCGGGCCGGGGCGAAGATCACCCCGCGCACCGGCACGCCCTGTTCGACCAGCGCGATATTGACCGTGAAATCGCCGCGCCGGCGCACGAATTCCTTGGTGCCATCGAGCGGATCGACGATCAGGAAGCGCTCGGCATGGGCGGCATGGGTGGCGGCCTGTTCCTCGGTCACCAGCAGCAGATCGGGGAAGGCGGCGCGCAGCCCGGCGCTGATCAGCGCATCGGCGGCCTCGTCGGCCTCGGTCACCGGGCTGTCGTCGGCCTTCAGGCGGGTGTCGAAATCAGGGCGCGAATAGACCGCCATGATGGCCGCGCCGGCCTCCAGCGCCAGTTGGCGAAAGACGGTTTCGATCTGGCGGTAGAATTGCTGGCTCATGCGGCGCTCCCGGTTTTGTGACGGCCCCGCCCGCTGGTGCTGCGGTTGATCGGCACCCGCTTTGCGCATATCCTCGCCGGCAAGTGAATTGCAAGCAGGCGCCGCAGCGCGCGGTGGCGGAGAACGGCTCAGATGCTCAGCAACCGGATCAACCGCTCGGCGCTGGTCACCGCCTTCACCATTCTGGAACTGATCTTTCATGCCGCCGTGCGCTCGATCCGCAAGGCGCATGGCAATGCCATCATGGGCCTGTTGATCAACGTCGCGCAGACGCTGATCCTGGTGGTGGTGTTTTATGTGATGTTCCTGGTCATCGGCATGGGCGCGCGCGGCATTCGCGGCGATTTCATGCTTTACGTGATGACCGGGATCTTTCTGTTCATGTGCCATGTGAAGGCGATGTCGGCGGTGGTGCAATCCGAGGGGCCGACCTCGCCGATGATGAAACACGCGCCGATGAATACCATCGTCGCCATCGGCGCGGCGGCTCTGGGCGAGCTTTATATCCAGATCCTGTCGATGCTGGTGGTGCTGTTTCTCTATCATGCGATCTGGCAGCCGCTTGAAGTGCATGATCCGCTGGGCGCGCTCTTGATGCTGCTTTTGTCGTGGTTTTCCGGCGTGGCGATCGGCATGATCTTTCTGGCACTCAAGCCCTGGGCGCCCGCGCTGGTGCCGCTGATGTCCCAGATCTATTCGCGCGCCAATATGGTGGCTTCGGGCAAGATGTTCGTGGCCAATTCGATGCCCGGCTTCCTGCTGGTCTATTTCGACTGGAATCCGCTTTTTCACACCATCGACCAGGCGCGCGGCTATGCGTTCCTCAATTACAGCCCGCATTATACTTCGGTGATCTATCCGGTGATCATTTCGCTGGCGGCGCTGGTTCTGGGGTTGATGGGCGAGTTTTATACCCGCCGCCGCGCCTCCATCAGTTGGGGCGCCCGCCATTAGGAGATTGTGATGCGTGTGATCGCGCTATTCGTGCTGCTGCTGGGCCTGTTTCCGACCACCGCCGCTGCACAGGATTTTCCGGCGCTTTTCCGGGTGACCGGGGTTGCGTCCGATGACGTGCTCAATATCCGCGCCGAGCCCAATGCGCGCGCGGCGATCATCGGCAGGTTCGCCCCGGATGCACGCGGCATCGAGGTGATCGGCCTGGCACCCAACGGCGGTTGGGGGCTGGTCAATGCCGGCGAACAGACCGGCTGGTCCTCGATGCGCTATCTGACCCGCGAGCGCGCTGATAGCTGGCGCGAGGGGCGGCAGGCGCTGCGCTGTTTCGGCACCGAGCCTTTCTGGAACATGCCGATCTTCCTGCCCAGCCACCGGGCCGAGTTCCACAGCCTCGGTGATGGCGGGTTCGAACTGGTCACCGAGGCCGGCGCGCTGCCCTCCACCGCCTATCCGCCGACGCTGGCGATCCCGTTTTCGGGCAGCCGTGACGGGATGGCGGTGGTGCGCACGGCGGTCTGTTCCGATGGCATGAGCGACCGGCTCTACGGGCTGGAGACGCAGATCTACTGGCGGGGCGATACCGAGGGGCTTTCGGGCTGCTGCACGCTGACCGATTGAGCCCGAACGGGGGTTGCCACTGGCAGTAGGCTGGCGCAAATTGCACCTGTTAAGAATTGAAGGTGCAACTTGGCTGCTCTCTATATCGATGCCGATGCCTGCCCGGTGCGCGATGAAGCACTGCGCGTGGCGCTGCGGCGTGGCGTGGCGCTGCATATGGTCTCGAACGGGGGTATCCGGCCGGTCGATCACCCGCTGGTGCAGATGGTCTATGTCGATCAGGGCGCCGATGCCGCCGACCGCTGGATCGCCGAGCGCTGCGGCAGGGGCGATGTGGTGGTCACCGCCGATACCGTGCTGGCGGCGCGCTGCATCGATGCCGGCGCGCGGGTGCTCAAGCCCAATGGCGAGATGCTGACGCCGGCCAATATCGGTTCGGTGCTGGCGATGCGCGATCTGGCCGCCGATCTGCGCGCCGCCGATCCGTTCCGCCAGGGTTCGGGGCGGCCTTTCAGCCGTCAGGACCGCGCCCGTTTCACCGAAACGCTGGAGCGGCTGTTGACCAGCGCGGCGCGGGACGAGGCATGAGCCCGCGCGCGCTGCCTTCCACCGCGACGCTGGGCGCGCTTTGTGCCATCGGCGCTTCGGCCGGCTTCACGGTCAATGACATGGCGGTGAAATACCTTAGCAGCGATTACGCGATGCATCAGGTGATCCTGATCCGCTCGACCATCGCGCTGGCACTGACGCTGGCGATCATCATGCCGCTGACCGGCGGGCTGGGCCAGATCCGCACCCGGCGCCCGCTGACGCATCTGCTGCGTGGCCTGTTCGTGGTCTCGGCCAATATGGCCTTCTTTCTGGCGCTGGCCGCCATGCCGATTGCCGATGCCACGGCGATCTTCTTCATCAGCCCGATGGTGATTGCGCTGTTCTCGGTGGTGTTTCTGGGCGAGACGGTGGGCCCCTGGCGCTGGTCGGCGATCGGGCTGGGGCTTCTGGGGGTGATCATCATGATCCGCCCCGGCACCAGCGCCTTCACGCTGGTTGCGCTTTTGCCGCTTCTGGCCGCAGTCTGTTACGCCGCGCTGCATACACTGACCCGCAAGCTCGGTGTCAGTGAAAGCGCCGCGACGCTGGCGTTTTATATCCAGCTCACCTTTGTTCTATTCAGTGGCGCGGTGGGGCTGGGTATTGGCGACGGGCGTTATGATGCCGGCGGCCATGCCTCGATGGTGTTTCTGACCCGCGCCTGGGTCTGGCCCGCTGCCGCCGATTGGCCTTTCTTCATTCTGACCGGGTTGGGCAGCGCCATAGGCGGGTTGCTTATTTCGCAGGCTTACCGGATGTGTGAAGCCGCCATGGTGGCACCGCTGGAATATGTGGCGATGCCGATGGCGATATTCTGGGGGCTGGTGGTTTTCGGCGAATGGCCGGATCTGCTTTCATGGTCGGGCATAATTCTGATCATCGCTTCGGGCATATTCATGATCTGGCGCGAGACCCGCGTAAAAAAGAGCTGATCGCGGGGCTTTTAATTGCCGCTCTTGCGTGATTTCGCGAATTGCAATACTGCTTTGCGAAAGAAGGAGCCAAGTCATGATCGACCTCGAAAAACTCTCGCTCGCCGAGCTGAAGAAACTGCAAAAGGATGTCGCCGCCGCGATCAAGGATTTCGGTGATCGCGAGCGCCGCAAGGCGCTGTCCGAGGTCGAGGCCTTCGCCCGTGAGCGTGGCCTGAGCCCGGCCGATCTGTCGGCGCTGATCAGCCGCCGCACCCGCCGCCCGGCGGCGCCGAAATACGCCAACCCCGCTGATCCCAGCCAGACCTGGACCGGGCGCGGACGCAAGCCGCGCTGGGTCGAGGCGGCGCTGGCCGATGGCCGCTCGCTGGACGATCTGGCCATCTGATCCATGGCCACCCAAGGGCTGCGGCGCATCATTCCGGCGCCCGCCCGCCATGTCTGGCGGCTGATGGGCGAGCGGCATCTGGGGCTGATCGCCGCCGGAGTCGCCTTCTTTGCCATGCTCGCGCTGTTTCCGGCGCTGGCGGCGCTGATCGCCATTGTCGGGCTCTGGGCCGATCCGGCCTCGGTCGAGCAGGCGCTTGATCTGGCCGCCGATCTGCTGCCGCCCGAGGTGCTGGAACTGATCGCCCATCATGCCCGCCGGCTGACCGCCGCCGATAGCCAGACGCTGGGTCTGGCTTCGGTGGTGTCGCTGGCGCTGGCGCTGTGGTCGGCGCGGCTGGGGGTTTCGGCGCTGGTGCAGGGTCTGACCGCGATCCACGGCGGCGCGCTGCGCGGCTCGCTCCGGGGCACCGGGCTGGCGCTGCTGCTGACCCTGATGATGGTGCTGGTCGGCGCCACGGCGATCACCTTCATGCTGCTGGTGCCGGTGGCGATGGCGCTTCTGGGCCCGTTCCTGCCCGGCGACAGCCTGCTGCCGCATCTGGCCGAGGCTCTGCGCTGGAGCGTATCGCTGGGCGCGCTGGTGCTGGGGCTGGGGATCTTCTATCGCTACGGCCCCAACCGTGCGGATGGGCGGCGCAGCCCCTTCCTGTCGGCGGGGCTGTTTCTGGCATTGCTGCTCTGGGGGCTGGCCTCGCTGGGGCTGACGCTTTTCATGGCCAGTTTCGGCAATTTCAACGAGGTCTATGGCTCCATCGGCGCGGTGATCGCGCTGCTGATGTGGCTTTATCTTTCGGCCTATGCGGTGCTGATCGGCGCGGCGCTGAACCATGCGCTGGAGAACGGCAGCCCAAACGGCCCCGGGAACGGCGCAAAGAGCTGAAGCGCAGCCTGTTCAGCCCCAGGTGGGATGAAACCGCCCGGCCGGCGACAGGGTGAAGATATCGACGCCATCCGCCGTCACCCCGACTGAATGTTCGAACTGCGCGCTCAGAGACTTGTCGCGCGTCACCGCCGTCCAGTCATCGGCCAGCACCTTGGTTTCCGGCCGGCCCAGATTGACCATCGGCTCGATGGTGAAGAACATGCCCTCTTCCAGCACCGCCTCGCGCCCCGGCCGGCCGTAATGCAGCACATTGGGCGGGGCATGGAACACCCGCCCCAGCCCGTGGCCGCAGAAATCGCGCACCACCGACATGCGCTGCGCCTCCACATAAGACTGGATCGCATGGCCGATGTCGCCGAAGGTATTGCCGGGTTTCACCGCCTCGATACCCTTCATCAGCGCATCATGCGTGACCTCGATCAGCCGCTCGGCCTTGCGCCCCAGATTGCCGGCGACATACATGCGCGAGGTATCGCCGAACCAGCCATCGACAATCACCGTCACGTCGATATTGAGGATATCGCCATCCTTGAGCGCCTTGGGGCCAGGGATGCCGTGGCAGACCACATGATTGACGCTGATGCAGCTGGCATGCTGATAACCGCGATAGCCGATGGTCGCCGATTGCGCGCCATGCTGATGCACCATTTCGGTGATCAGCCGGTCGATCTCGCCGGTGGTCTGGCCGGGAAAGACATGCGCGGCGATATCATCGAGGATCTGCGCCGCCACCCGGCCAGCCCGATGCATGCCGGCAAAATCGCCGGGTTCATGGATGCGAATGCCGTCGCGGGTGATGCGGCCGTCGTTCTGATACACGCGCAGATCCTCTTTCATTCCTGCCCTAAATAGCGCCTGCACCCCGGAATTGCCAGAGCGTCACCGAGCGCATCACCGGCCGATTGGAAAGCCCGGCGCGGCCTGCTAGGTATTGGGCGCAACCCAGAGACGGAATCCTGCCATGACCAACCCTACCGCCGCGATGCTGGTGATCGGCGACGAGATCCTGAGCGGGCGCACGCGCGACGCCAATATGCACCATCTGGCCAATGCGCTGGCCGGGCATGGCATCCGGCTGCGCGAGGCGCGTATCGTGCCCGATGAGCATGAGCGCATCACCGCCGCGCTCAACGAGCTGCGCGCGGCGCATGATCATGTCTTCACCTCGGGCGGGATCGGCCCCACCCATGACGATATCACCGCCGATGCCGTGGCGGCGGCCTTTGGCGTGGCGATCGATGTGCGCGCCGATGCCCGCGCGCTGCTTGAGGCGCATTACCAGCGCACCGGGCTGGAGCTGAACGCCGCGCGGCTGCGCATGGCGCGCATCCCCGAGGGCGCGGTGCTGATCGACAATCCGGTTTCCGCCGCGCCTGGGTTCTCGCTCGGCAATGTGCATGTCATGGCCGGGGTGCCGGCGATCTTCGAGGCGATGCTGGCCGGGGTGCTGGCACAGCTTGCCGAGGGCACGCCGCTCCTGAGCCAGATGCTGGATGTGCCGCGCGGCGAGGGCGAGATCGCCACCCCGCTCGGCGAACTGGCACGGCGCTTTCCGGAACTCAGCTTCGGCTCCTATCCCTATATCCGCAATGGCGCCCATGGCACGCAGATCGTGGTGCGCGGCGGCGATGCCGGCCAGCTCGATGCGGCGATGGTCGAACTGGCGCGGCTGGTGGCGCGGTGACGAGCCCGAGCCTGCCCCGGCTGCTTGACGCGCTGGAGGCCACCTGGCCGCCCGCCGCCCGCTGGCAACTGGGGCCCTTCACGCTGCGCGACGGGGCTGGCGGCGGCAAACGGGTCAGCGCCGCCACGCTGGAAGGTGATTTCAGCGCGGCTGACATCGACACCGCCGAGGCCGCGATGCGCGCCGCCGGGCAGGCGCCGCTCTTCCGGCTGGCCGATCAGCCGCGCCTTGATGCCGCACTGGCGGCGCGCGGCTATGCACTGGTTGATCCGACGCTGCTTTATGTCGCCCCCGCCGCTAGCCTTGCCGAAGCGCCGCGCCCGGTTTCGCTGCTGTCGTGCTGGCCGCCGCTGGCGATCCAGCGCCAGCTCTGGCGTGACGCCGGCATCGAGGCACCACGGCTGGCGGTGATGGCGCGCGCCAGCGAGCCGCATCTGGCCTTCATCGCCCGCTTCCAGAACCGCGCCGCCGGGGTGGCCTTTGCCGCGCTCGATGGCCCGGTTGCCATGCTGCATGCGCTGGAGGTCGAACCGGGTTTTCGCCGCCAGGGCGTGGCGCGCTACATGCTGCGCGGCATCGCGCATTGGGCCGCCGGCGCGGGCGCCGAATGGTTCGCGCTGGCGGTGACCGAACAGAACCTTGCGGCACGCGGCCTTTACAGCGCGCTGAACATGGCCGAGGCTGGGCGCTATCATTATCGCCAACTCGCGGATACGCCATGACCAGCCAGCCCACCGCCCTCAACCTGCCCGCCGCCGATCCGCTGCCCGAGGCCACGCAGCGCTATTTCGACATCTGTCAGGAAAAGCTGGGCCTGGTGCCCAATGTGCTGCGCGCCTATGCCTTCGCGCCGGAAAAGCTCAACGCCTTCACCGCCATGTATAACGACCTGATGCTGGGCGAGAGCGCGCTGAGCAAGCTTGAGCGCGAGATGATCGCGGTGGTGGTCTCGTCGATCAACCGCTGCTGGTATTGCCAGGTGGCGCATGGCGCGGCGGTGCGCGCGCTCTCGGGCGATTCGGCGCTGGGCGAGGCGATGGTGATGAACTGGCGCGCCGCGCCGCTGACCAACCGCCAGCGGGTGATGCTGGCCTTCGCCGAAAAAGCCACCAAGGCCAGCGCCGAGATCACCGAGGATGACCGCAATGCGCTGCGCGCCCAGGGCTTCACCGACCGCGACATCTGGGACATCGCCTCGGTGGTGGGTTTCTTCAACATGTCCAACCGTGTGGCATCGGCGGTGGGCATGGAACCGAACCCGGAATATCACGCTCAGGCACGATGAAGCGCGCGGGGCAGTCAAACCCCCTTGACGCCGGCGCAGAACTGAACAGGTTAACCGAACGCCCTCTCATCCTGCTCCCGATACGCCGGGGGTGAACGGCCGCCGGCCAGAGGGGGCAGCGCCCCTGTTGCCGGACCCCGCCATGAGCACCTTCGCCCCCGCCCGCCCCGCCGCGCCGCTGATCACCCCGGTGCTGGTCGGCGGCTGCATCATCATCCTGATCAGCTTCGCGATCCGCGCCTCGTTCGGGGTGTTCCAGATCCCCATCGCCGAGGAATTCAACTGGCCTCGGGCCGAGTTCTCGCTGGCCATCGCCATCCAGAACCTCGCCTGGGGCATCGGCCAGCCGATCTTCGGCGCGCTGGCCGAGCGTTTCGGTGACCGCCGGGCGATTGTCGCCGGGGCGCTGATCTATGCCGCGGGGCTGGTGCTTTCCTCTTTCGCGGTGACGCCCGGCGCGCATCAGTTCCTGGAGATCCTGGTGGGTTTCGGCGTTGCCGGCACCGGCTTTGGCGTCATTCTGGCGGTGGTCGGCCGTGCGGCATCGGATGAAAACCGCAGCCTGGCGCTGGGCATCGCCACGGCGGCGGGATCGGCCGGGCAGGTGGTCGGCGCGCCGCTCGCGGAATTCCTGCTGGCCTTCTATAGCTGGCAAAGCGTGTTCCTGATCTTCGCCGCCATGATCCTGCTGGCGCTTTTCGCCCTGCCGCTGATGCGCTCGCCGGCCCCGGTCAGCCGCGACGAGCTGGAACAGAGCATGGGCCAGGCGCTGAAACAGGCCTTTCGTGACCCGTCCTTCACGTTGATCTTTCTGGGCTTTTTCTCCTGCGGCTATCAGCTTGCCTTCGTTACCGCGCATTTCCCCGCCATGGTGACCGAGATGTGCGGCCCCATTGACCAGACCGGCTTTCTGGCCGGTATCGGCATCACCACCACCTCGGCGCTGGGTGCGGTGGCGATCTCGCTGATCGGGCTGGCGAATATCGTCGGCACCATCGCCGCCGCCTGGGCCGGCAAGCGCTGGTCGAAGAAATATCTGCTGGCCGGCATCTATACCGCGCGCACCGTGGTGGCGGCGGTGTTCATCCTCATGCCGATCACCCCGGCCTCGGTGCTGATCTTCTCGGTGCTGATGGGGGCGCTGTGGCTGGCCACCGTGCCGCTGACCTCGGGGCTGATCGCGCATATCTACGGGCTGCGCTACATGGGCACGCTCTATGGCATCGTTTTCTTCAGCCATCAGCTGGGCAGTTTCCTCGGGGTCTGGCTGGGCGGGCGGCTTTATGACATTCATGGCGATTATACGCTGGTCTGGTGGGTTGGCGTGGCGGTGGGTGCCTTTTCGGCCATTGTGCATCTGCCGGTTCAGGAACGGCGCATGAACGCCTTGCCGGCATGAGGGAATGATGCGGATTGTCTTTGATCTTGATGGCACGCTGATCGACAGCGCGCCCGATATTCTGGCCGCCGGCAATGCGGCGCTGGCTTCCGAGGGGCTGGTGCCGGTCAGTGCCGCGCAATCGCGCAGTTTCATCGGCAATGGCGCGCGGGTCTATGTCGAGCGGCTGGAGCGTGCCGCCTCGGGCGAGAACCATCCCGAGCGCACCGCCCGCATGCAGGCGCGCTTCCTGAGCGAATACGAGGTCGCGCATGGTCTCACCCGGCCCTATCCCGGCGCCGAAGACGCGCTGCGGGCGCTGCGTCAGGGCGGCTGGCGGCTGGGGCTTTGCACCAACAAACCGCTGGGCCCGGCGCGCGGGGTGCTGGCGCATTTCGGCTGGCTGGAGCTGTTCGAGACCCTGATCGGCGGCGACAGCCTGCCGGTGATCAAGCCCGATCCGGCGCCGCTTCATGCCGCGCTTTCGGCGCTGGGCGAGGGGCCGGCGGTGTTTGTCGGTGACAGCGAGGTCGATGCCGCCACCGCCAGCGCCGCCCGGGTGCCCTTCGCGCTTTACACCGAAGGCTACCGGCGCGGCCCGGTCGAGGGGATCGCCCATCAGCGCGCCTTTGACGATTTCACCATCCTGCCGGCGCTGGCAAAGGCAATCGCCCGGGCTTGATCTGCGTCATGGCCCGCATCGTCCCGCCGGCGCAGGATGCGCGAAAAAAGCGGGATGATGATGGAAAAGCAGCAGCAGTTTCACCTTTGGTATTTCGTTGCCGCCTTTCTGGCGCTGCTGGCCTTTCAAAGCTGGCTGAGCAGCGCCAGCGTTACCGAGCGCATCGCCTATTCCAGCTTTCTGGAGCATCTTGAGGCTGATCGCATCGCCTCGGTCACCGTGCGCGCCGAGCAGATTCAGGGCCGCTACCGCGAGCCGATCGAGGGGCGCACGCATTTCGTCACCAATATCGTGCCCGATGATCTGACCGCGCGGCTGGAACGCTCCGGCGCCGAATTCGACGGAACGGTGGAAAACACCGCGCTGGGGGCGGTGCTGAGCTGGGTGATTCCGGTGCTCTTGATCTTCGCGCTGTGGATGTTCGTCATCCGCCGCATGGTCGAGCGCCAGAGCTTCGGCGGCATGATGAATGTCGGCAAATCGCGCGCCAAGGTCTATGTCGAGCGCGATACCGGCGTCACCTTCGACGATGTGGCCGGCGTCGATGAGGCGAAATCGGAACTGCAGGAGATCGTCAATTTCCTCAAGGAGCCCGAGAAATTCGGCCGGCTGGGGGCGCGCATTCCCAAGGGCATCCTGCTCACCGGCCCGCCCGGCACCGGCAAGACGCTTTTCGCCCGCGCGGTGGCCGGCGAGGCGGGGGTGCCGTTCTTCTCTATCTCAGGCTCGGAATTCGTGGAGATGTTCGTGGGTGTCGGCGCGGCGCGGGTGCGCGATCTCTTCGATCAGGCCCGCAAGGCCGCGCCCTGCATCATCTTCATCGACGAGCTGGATGCGCTGGGCAAGCGGCGTTCCATCGGCGGTTTCGGTGGCGGTCATGACGAGAAGGAACAGACCCTCAACCAGCTGCTGGCCGAGCTCGATGGTTTTGATCCGCGCGATGGCATCGTGCTTTTGGCCGCCACCAACCGGCCGGAAATCCTCGATCCGGCGCTGATGCGGGCCGGGCGGTTTGACCGGCAGGTGGTGGTGGACCGCCCCGACAAGACCGGCCGCGCCGCCATCCTGCGGGTGCATCTGCGCAAGATCGCGGTGGCCGAGGATCTGGATGTCGAGGCCGTGGCCGGGCTGACCCCGGGTTTCACCGGCGCCGAACTGGCCAATCTGGTCAATGAGGCGGCGATCCATGCCACCCGGCGGCAGGCGCAGGCGGTGACGATGGAGGATGTCACCTCGGCGCTGGAGCGGCTGGTGGCGGGGATGGAGCGGCGCGGGCATCTGCTCAATCCGCGCGAGCGTGAAACCGTCGCCTGGCATGAGATGGGCCATGCGCTGGCCGCCGCCCGGCTGCCCGGGGCTGATCCGGTGCATAAGGTGTCGATCATCCCGCGCAGCATCGGCGCGCTGGGCTATACACTGACAAGGCCCACCGAAGACCGTTTCCTGATCACCCGCGCCGAGCTGGAAAACCGCATCATCATGCTGCTGGCCGGCCGCGCCGCCGAGGAGATCGCCATGGGCGAGGTTTCAACCGGCGCGGCGGATGATCTGGTGCGCGCCACCGATATCGCGCGGCAACTGGTGACCCGTTTCGGCATGCACCCGGATCTTGGTCAGGCAGTGCTGGAGCCCGAGCGCGGCGGCTTTCTGGGCGAGGACCGGGTGAGCTACAACCCGCGCGATCATTCCGAGGCCACGGCGCGCGAGGTCGATCTGGCGGTGCGCCAACTGCTCGATACCGCCTATGCCCGTGCGCTGACCCTGCTGCGCGACAACCACGCGGACCTGAAGGCCGGCGCCGCCCTGCTGCTGGAACGCGAGACCATCACGCCCGAGGATTTCGCACCGTTGCGCCCGCGCCCCTGAGGGGCGGCCCGTTCAGGGCCGCTCAATGGCGATGGCCGTGCCCTCGCCGCCGCCGATGCAGATGGCGGCCACCCCGCGCTTGAGCCCGCGCCGTTCCATGGCATGCAGCAGCGTGACGATGATGCGCGCGCCGGAGGCGCCGATCGGATGGCCCAGCGCGCAGGCCCCGCCGTTCACGTTCATCTTCTCGCGCGGGATGCCCATATCGCGCATGAAGGCCATCGGCACCACGGCAAAGGCCTCATTGACCTCCCACAGATCGACATCGTCGATGCTCCAGCCCAGCCGATCCAGCAGCTTTTGCGCCGCCGGCACCGGCGCGGTGGCGAACCAGCCCGGCGCCTGTGCATGGCTGGCATGACCGCGGATCACCGCCCGGATCGGTGCCTTGGCGGCCTCGGCGGCCCGGCGCGAGGCCAGAACCAACGCCGCCGCTCCGTCCGAGATCGACGAGGAATTGGCCGCCGTCACCGTGCCGTCCTTGCGGAAGGCGGGTTTCAGCGTCGGGATCTTCTCGGGGCGGGCATTGCCGGGCTGCTCGTCGGTGGTGACGGTGATCTCGCCCCGGCGGCTTTGCACCGTCACGGCGGCGATCTCGCCGTCAAAGGCGCCATCTCCTTGGGCGGCCAGCGCATTGGTCAGCGAGCCCAGCGCGTAATCATCCTGATCGGCGCGGGTGAACTGGTAGCGCTCGGCGCAATCCTCGGCGAAGGTGCCCATCAGCCGGCCCTTGTCATAGGCATCTTCCAGCCCGTCGAGGAACATGTGGTCGATCACCTGGCCATGGCCGATCCGCGCCCCGCCGCGCATTTTCGGCAGCAGATAGGGGGCTTCGGTCATGCTTTCCATGCCGCCGGCGACCATCATGGCGGTCTGGCCCAGCGCGATCTGGTCATGGGCGATCATCGCCGCCTTCATGCCCGAGCCGCACATCTTGTTGAGCGTGGTGGCGGGCACGTCCTCGCCCAGGCCCGCCTTGAACCCGGCCTGCCGTGCCGGCGCCTGGCCCTGACCGGCGGGCAGCACGCAGCCCATCAGCAATTCCTCGATCCGCTCATGCCCGACACCGGCCCCGGCAATGGCGGCGGCGATGGCCGTGCCGCCCAGTTCGGCGGCGCTGACCCCGGAAAAGACCCCCTGAAAACCGCCCATGGGTGTGCGTGCCGCACCGATGATCACCACCTCTTCCATCCGATCCTCCGGTCTTCATGAACGATTTCGAAAGAATTGCGGCCTAGGCTGACCATGAAACCGATCCGAATGCGAGAGGGAATCGTGGAAATCAGCGCATTTCAAGCCGCCGAAGGGCTGGTGATCCGGGTCAATGAGGCGCGGATCGACGCCGCCGTCGCCATCGAGTTCAAGGAAGCCGTGCGCGCGCGCGCCGAAGGTCAGGGCAGCCCGGTCATTCTGGATCTGTCCAGCGTGACCTTTCTTGACAGCAGCGGCCTTGGGGCCGTCGTGGCAGTGATGAAGCTTCTGGGCAAGGAGCAGGCGCTGCATCTGGCCGGGCTGACGCCGCCGGTGGCCAAGGTATTCCGCTTGACGCGCATGGACAGCATCTTCACCATTCTTCCCTCTCCGCCGGGCGCAATCGAAACGACGGGTTGAGGGGCGGGATCATGCGGACGACCACCTCCTTTGCCAATCAGAGCGGATCGCAACCGGGTGCCCCGCAGGATCTGGCCGCGGCGCCGGGCGGTTTCGCGCGCCGGTTTCGCGCCGGCGATCTGGAAACCCGCGCCGCGCTGGCCGCGGTCTGTGAGCGCCTCGCCGCCGCCGGGCTGAGCGAGGATGATCTGTCCAGCGCGGAACTGGTTCTGGCCGAGGCGCTGAACAATATCGTCGAACATGCCTATGCCGAGACCGAGGGCGAGGTGGAGCTGCATGTCAACCTGCACCACAACCGGCTGGCCTGCCTGATCCGCGATCATGGCCGCGCCATGCCCGAAGGCCGCGCCCCCGATCCCGAGCCCCCGCATATCGAACCGCCCGATCTGCTGCCCGAAGGGGGGTTCGGCTGGCATATCATCCGCTGCCTGACCACCGATCTGCATTACCGCCGGGTCGGCAACTGGAACGAGCTGAGTTTCCTCATGCCGCTGGCCGAGCTGGACTGACGGCGCGCGCCGCCCGATGCCGGCCGCGTTCCGTGCCGGGACAGGCCGGGAAGCAGATGTTCAGTTGAGCTGGGCCTGAAGCGGGTAGAACCCGTCCTCGAAATCGCCGAACAGATCGCACAGATCCGGATGGTCGATCGGCTCGCCGGTCTCGTCGGGCAGCAGGTTCTGCTCCGAGACATAGGCCACGTAATAGCTTTGCTCGTTCTCGGCCAGCAGATGGTAGAAGGGCTGATCCTTCGAGGGGCGGCTGTCTTCGGGGATGGCGTCATACCATTCCTGGGTATTGGTGAAGATCGCATCGACATCGAAAACCACACCGCGAAACGGATGTTTGCGGTGGCGCACGATCTGGCCTAGTCGGTATTTTGCCTGGGACTTTAACATGACCTTCCCCTGAAGGATTTCCATACTGCGAAAGCCCCTGCCGCGTCCATAGCCAGCCCGGCGGCGGCGCGGAAACAGTTTGTGAAATGCGGCAAAACAGTGGCAAAAATGCGGCATTTCCCGCGAGATGGCCGCCGGAATGGCCCCGAAGGCCGCGCGACGGCATGGCGCACCGCAAATTTATCGCAAGGACATTTTCTCAATCGCCGCTTTGCGCTATGGTGGAAAAAAAGAAACCGAGGCAGAGCAGATATGGGTCATTTCCTCCGCATAGTTGCGGTGCTGCTGATTGTGGCATCCTGTGGCAGTCGCGACTTTTCGGCGCCGCGAAACCTTGACGATGCCTGCGCGCTCGCCACCGAGCGGCCGCAGTATTTCCGTGCCATGCAGCAGGCCGAACGGCGCTGGAGCGTGCCGGTGCCGGTGCAGATGGCGATCATTCACGCCGAAAGCCGGTTCATCGGCGATGCCCGCACCCCCTATCGCTGGGCCGCCGGGGTGATCCCGATGGGGCGGCAATCCTCGGCCTTTGGCTACAGCCAGGCGCTGGACCGCACCTGGGAGGAATACCAGGCCGAGACCGGCAACCGCCGCGCGCGGCGCGACGATATCCGCGATGCGACCGATTTCATCGGCTGGTATTCGCAGAAGTCGCTGGAGCGCAACGGCATCCCGCTGCATGATGCGCGCAACCTCTATCTGGCGTATCACGAGGGCCATACCGGCTATGCCCGCGGCAGTTACCGGGCCAAGGGCTGGCTGATGAACGTCGCCGATAACGTGGCGATGCGCGCCATCATGTATGATCAGCAATTGCGCAGCTGCCGTCGCCGCTGAGCGAGGACAGCCGGCGCGCGGCCTCAGCGCTGCGGCGCCAGACCGCGCCGTTGCATCTCGATATCGACGCTGAAGAGTGTTGGCGCCAGGCTGGTGCCGCGGCGCAGATCGCCCAGAATGACTGTGGTCTCGCGGCCCATGTCATCGGTGACGATCCATTGCCGCAATTCTGTCGGATCGGCGCTGAACACCAGCCGGATATTGCCGTATTCGGGGTGATCGGGATCTTGCGCCACGACCACGGTGGTCGGCCCGTCGGCATAGTGATCGACCACCATGCGCGCGCGCGTCAGATCGACCTGCGCGGCAAGGATCAGGTTGAGCGGCGTGCGGGCGAGCGGATAGACCGAAGGCCCCAGATTGGAGCGGGCATCGAAGATATTGACCGAGCCGCCAGCGGCCAGCACCAGGCTCTGATCGGGCGGGTCGTATTCGAAGCGCACGCGGCCGGGGCGATGGATCATCAGCCGCCCGGTGGAGAGCGATCCATCCGGGTTGATCTGCGTGAAATCGCTGGTGGCCGTCTGCAAGCCATTGAGATAGCGCGAGATCTCGTTGAGCGAGAGCCGCGCGCTCTGGGCGCTCGCCGGTAGCCCGGCCACCAGGGCCGGCACGAGCGCGAACGAAAGAAGCAGGTCACGTCTTTTCATGCCTTCTTCCTAGCCGCTCGCGCGCGGGCTTGCATCTGACAAAGCGCTGGCAGGGCAACACAAGCCTGCGACTTCGGCGAAACATTGCCCGCGCCCGGCCCGCCGCCCGGGCGGGTGGCTTGCGGTGGCAGTGGTGAGGGGGTAAGGACACAAATGTTATTACATAACAGGTGCGCCATGACAGACACCCGCCTACCCGTCACCGTGCTCTCCGGCTTCCTCGGCGCCGGCAAGACCACCTTGCTCAATCATGTGCTCAACAACCGTGAGGGGCGCCGGGTGGCGGTGATCGTCAACGACATGTCCGAGGTCAATATCGATGCCGATCTCATCGAGGCCGGGGTGGACCTCAAGCGCGGTGAGGAAAAGCTGGTGGAAATGTCCAATGGCTGCATCTGCTGCACGCTGCGCGATGACCTGCTGCAGGAGGTCCGGCGCCTCGCTGCGGAGGGGCGGTTCGACTATCTGCTGATCGAATCCACCGGCATTTCCGAGCCGCTGCCGGTCGCCGCCACCTTCGAGTTCCGCGATGAAGCTGGCGCCGCGCTCGATGATGTGGCGCGGCTTGATACCATGGTGACGGTGGTCGATGCGGTGAACCTGCTGCGCGATTTCTCCAGCCATGATTTCCTCAGCGACCGCGGCGAGGTGCTGGGCGAGGGCGACGAGCGCAACCTGGTCAACCTGCTGACCGACCAGATCGAGTTTGCCGATGTCATCGTGCTCAACAAGGTCACCGATGCCGGGCCGGAACGCACCGATGCCGCGCGCAAGATCATCAAGGCGCTCAACCCCGTGGCGCGGCTGATAGAAACCGATCAGTCCCGCGTCGCCAATGCGGCGATCTTCGATACCGGCCTCTTTGATTTCGACCGCGCGCATGAACATCCGCTCTGGGCGCAGGAGCTTTACGGCTTCGCCGATCACACCCCCGAAACCGAGGAATATGGCGTCAGCTCCTTCGTCTATCGCGCGCGGCGTCCGTTTGACCCGGGCAAACTGCATGCGGTGCTCAACGGCGATCTGCCGGGGGTGATTCGCGCCAAGGGGCATTTCTGGCTGGCCACGCGGCCCAACTGGGTGGCCGAGTTCTCGCTGGCGGGGGCGCTTTCATCGGTGACGCCGCTGGGCGGCTGGTGGGCCGCCGTGCCGCGCGATCGCTGGCCGCAGCATGAAGAGGCCCAACAGAAGATGCGCGAGCATTGGTTGGAGCCCTGGGGCGACCGCCGGCAGGAGCTGGTGTTCATCGGCGCCGGTATGGACCGGGGCGCCATCACCGCCGCGCTGGATGCCTGCCTGATCGGCGAGGCATTCACCCCCGATCTGTGGTCCGATCTGCCCGATCCCTTCCCCCGCTGGGGCCAGGAACGCGCCGCCTGAGCCATGGACAATACCGTCAGCAGCCTGCGCCGGCGCCGCACACCGATGCGCACTTTCGATGCCCTGCCGGCCGAGCTGCGCCGCTGGCTGCATGGCGCCGCCCTGCCCTGGAGCGCGGCTTCGGCGCTGCGACTCTGGCAGCGCGCCCTGCACGAGACCGGCGGCGATATCGCCGCCGCCCGCGCCCGGCTGGCGCGCGCCGAGGCCCGGCTTCTGGCCCGCGATGCCGCCCGCATCTGGGGTGCCGATCATCCCTGCGCCAAGATTTGATCAAATCTGCCCGGCGCCCACTTGCGCCGCGCTGCGGCCAGTGACACTGTGGCGCCGATCTGATCTCAGGAGGCTCCCATGCTGGACAAGCGCAACTTCTATATCGACGGCGCCTGGGTCGCGCCGCGCGATGGCCGCGATCTCGAAGTCATCGATCCGTCCACCGAAGAACCCTGCGCCGTGATCGCTCTGGGCGGGCGGGCCGATACCGATGCCGCGGTGGCCGCCGCCAAGGCCGCGCTGCCCGGTTTCATGCATAGCGACCCGGCCGAGCGGCTGGCGCTGGTGAAGCGCATCCTCGAGGTCTATAACGCCCGCGCCCAGGACATGGCCAAGGCGATCTCGATGGAAATGGGCGCGCCGATCGACATGTCGCTGGCCAGCCAGGTCTCGTCCGGCACCTGGCATATCGAGAATTTCATCCGCGAGTTCGACAAGATCGAATTCATCGCCCCGCTCGGCGATCACGCGCCCGAAGACCGCATCATCCGCGAGGCGGTTGGCGTCTGCGCCCTGATCACGCCCTGGAACTGGCCGATGAATCAGGTCACGCTGAAGGTCATTCCGGCGCTGCTGGCGGGCTGCACCATGGTGCTGAAGCCCTCCGAGATCGCGCCGCTTTCCTCGATCGTCTGGGCCGAGATCCTGCACGAGGCCGGGGTGCCCAAAGGCGTTTTCAACCTGGTCAATGGTGACGGGCCGGGCGTGGGCACGCAGCTTTCGGGCCATGCGGATGTCGATATGGTCAGCTTCACCGGCTCCACCCGCGCCGGTATCCTGATCTCGAAGAATGCCGCCGAGACGCTGAAGAAGGTGCATCTGGAGCTGGGCGGCAAGGGCGCCAACATCATCTTCGCCGATGCCGATGAAAAAGCGGTGGTGCGCGGCGCGCGGCATTGCTTCAACAATACCGGCCAGAGCTGCAACGCCCCCACCCGCATGCTGGTCGAACGCTCGATCTATGATCGCGCCGTGGAAACCGCTGCCGAGGTCGCCACCAAGACCCGTGTCGCCTCGGCGCATGAGGCCGGCAACCATATCGGGCCGGTGGTCAGCCAGGCGCAGTTCGACAAGATCCAGGGGTTGATCCAGCAGGGTATCGACGAGGGCGCGCGGCTGGTCGCCGGTGGCCTTGGCCGGCCGGAAGGGCTCAACCGCGGCTTTTTCGTCCGCCCCACGGTTTTCGCTGATGTGAACAACCAGATGACCATCGCGCGCGAGGAAATCTTTGGCCCGGTGCTGTCGATCATCCCCTTCGACACCGAGGCCGAGGCGCTGGCCATCGCCAATGACACCCCCTACGGGCTGACCAATTATGTGCAGAGCCAGGATGGCGCCAAGCGCAACCGGCTGGCGCGGCAGTTGCGCTCCGGCATGGTCGAGATGAACGGCAAGTCGCGCGGGCGCGGTTCGCCGTTTGGCGGCATGAAGGCCTCGGGGCTGGGCCGCGAGGGCGGGGTCTGGGGGATCGAGGATTTCCTGGAAGCCAAAGCCGTCGCCGGCTGGTCGAACGATCACGCTTGACGCAAACGCGGAGCATCGCATGGCCTATGACTACGACGAGCGCAACATCTTCGCCCGCATCCTGCGCGGCGAAGTACCCTGCGCCAAGGTTCTGGAAACCGAGCACAGCCTCGCCTTCAACGATATCGCCCCGCAGGCGCCGCATCATGTGCTGGTGATCCCCAAGGGGCATTACGTCAATTACGATCATTTCGCCTCCGAGGCCTCGGAGGCCGAGATCGCCGATTTCACCCGCGCCATCGGTCAGGTCTGCCGCAAGCTCGGGCTGGAGCCGGGCGAGGATGGTTTCGGCTACCGGCTGATCTCCAATGCCGGCAGTCATGGGGTGCAGGAAGTGCCGCATCTGCATGTGCATATCCTAGCCGGCCGGGTCATCGGGCGCATGGTCAGCAAAGGCTGAACGCCCCGCCGTCTTTGTGCGGCAAATATCCTCGGGGGTGAATGGCCGGCACGGCCAGAGGGGGCAGACAGCCCCCTTGCCTGTCTCGGGCTTCAGCTCTGGCGCAGCAGCCGCGCCATATCGAGCATGCGGCAGGAAAAGCCCCATTCATTGTCATACCAACCGAAGACCCGCAGCATGCCACCCTCGGTCACCGCGGTTTCGGGCAGCGCCATGACCACGCTTTCAGGGCGCGCGCGCAGATCGGTCGAAACCAGCGGTTTCGCGGTCCAGCCGATCACGCCGCCGGTTTCTTCCGGAGCGGCGCGCAGGCAGTCATTGACCGAGGCGACGCTTACCGGCTGTTCCATGATCGCGCACAGATCCACCGCCGATACGCTGGCCGTCGGCACCCGCACCGCCGAACATTCCACGCGCCCGGCCAGTTCGGGCAGCACATCGTCCAGCAACCGCCCGGCGCTGGTGGTGGTCGGCACCATCGAAAGCGCCGCCGCCCGCCCGCGCGCCAGATCAGTCCCGCGCGGCGCATCCACGGTGGGCTGGCTGCCGGTATAGCAATGGATCGTGGTCATGTAGCCGGTGCGCAGCCCAAAGGCGGCATCGAGCCGCTTGACCAGGGGCGCCAGCGCATTGGTGGTGCAACTGGCGTTCGAGACCAGCCGATGCTCCGGGCGCAGGCGCGCCTCGTTGGCGCCCAGCACCAGGGTGACATCCGCCGCCAGCGAGGGCCCCGAGATCAGCACCCGCTGCGCCCCGGCACGCAGGCCGCGCTCGGCCACATCCCGCCGGTCGGCCTTGCCGGTGCATTCCATCACCAGATCGATGCCCGACAGATCCAGCGCCGAAATATCCGGCGCATGGGTCAGCGCCAGCCGGCGCTTTCCCAGCACCAGGGCACGATCCTCCAGGCTCACGCCTTCGGGGAAGGGGCCAAAGACGCTGTCATATTCAAAGAGATAGGCGCAGGTTTCGGCCGGGGCGATGTCATTGATCGCCACGATCTGGATATCCGGCCAGCCGCCCGCCGCCCAGGCCCGCAGCACCGTGCGGCCGATACGCCCGAAACCGTTGATCAGCACCCGCATCGTCCCGCCCCTCCTGCGCGCCTTGCCACAGAGCTAAGCCGCGACGCGGGAAAGCTCAACCGGGATAATCCGCGATACCTAAGCAAAAGAATCGGGATTGACGAATCCGATTGTTTTTGTCAGTTATTGCGGGCGAACAGCAACGGAGCCCCCGATGACCCTTCATACACCAACCGATTTCAACCGGGCCGACCGTGTCAGCTATGCTCCCGCCCAGGTTCCCGTGCATCGCGCGCAGGATCTGACGCGGGGCGGCCAGCTTGCCCAGATCGTTCTGGACGGCAAGATCTATGCCCTGCGCATCACCCGCGCCGGCAAGCTCATCCTGACGAAGTGAAACGGCGGCTGCCGCCGGCGCAAACCCGCGGCAGCCGGCAGACCATCGCGATCAGGCGCCGTAGGGCACCCAGATGGTCTTGATCTGCACCGCGTGGCGTTGAAAGGCTCGTGCCTGGCCTTCGGGTTTGAGCCAGTCGCGCGCCCGGCTTTCCGCCCATACCGGTTTCAGATTGCCGCTGCTGATGCGTTCCAGCGCGGTGCAGAGCGCGGGCTCGGCGAAGGCCCAGAGCGCGGCCACATCGTCATGGCCGGCCAGCACCGGGCCCAGTTCGTCGCGCGCGCCCGAGACGATGTTCACCACCCCGCCCGGCAAATCCGATGTATCGAGCACCTGATAGAGCGTGAGCGCGGCCAGCGGCGCGCCCTGCGACGGCACGGCGACCACCCGGTTGCCCAAGGCGATGGCCGGCAGCACGGTTGACAGAAAGCCCAGCAGCGGCGCTTCCTCGGGGCAGATGACGCCCATCACGCCGAAGGGTTCCTTCATCGCCAGCGTCACCTGTGCGCTTTGCGTCGAATGCACGCGGCCGTCGTATTTATCGGCCCAGGCGGCCCAGTAGAAGGCCCGCGCGATGGCGGCTTCGGTCTCGGGCTTCGAGGTCAGCACGGTGAATTCACCCGCCCGCTGACTCAGGTTCTCGGCCAGATAATAGAGCACCTGCGCGCGGTTGTGCCCGGTGACGCGGCTCCAGCCACCGGCCTTGTGCGCGGCTTCCACCGCGTTGCGGATGTCCTTGCGGTTGCCCAGCGGGATCTGCATGCCCTGCGCGCCATAGCTGTAGCCGCCATCGGGGCGTTTCTGCGCGCCGCCGATATAGAGCTTGGGCGTGCGGTCGATGCCGCTGCTGCCCGTCTCACCCGGCAGCGGGCTGAGCGGCGCCGGCGCCTTGCGCGGCTTGCCCGAGGGCGCGGGCGCTTGCAGATAGGCCAGCATCCCCTCGCGCGCGCCCTCGCGGCCAAAGCCCGATTCGCGCATGCCGCCGAAAGGCGCATTGGCATCGAAGATATTGGTGCCGTTGATCCACACCACCCCGGCCTTGACCTGCGAAGCGATATCGAGCGCGGTGGTGATGTTCTCGTTCCAGATGCTGGCGGCCAGCCCGTAGCGGGTGTTGTTGGCCAGTTCCACCGCCTCGGCGGGCGTGCGGAAGGTCATCATGGCGGCGATGGGGCCAAAGATCTCGTCCTGCATGGCGATATTGGCCGCACCCAGCCCGCTCAACAGTCCCGGCGGGCAGAAGCAGCCGGGCAGATCGGGCGCGGGAAGCTGGTAAAGCTCGGCGCCCTGTTCCACCGCCTGACCGACGATGGCGTTGATGCGCGCCAGCTGCGCCGGATGCACCACGGCGCCGATATCGGTGCTCTTGTCGAGCGGATCGCCCAGCCGCAGCGTGCCCATGCGCGCCTTGAGCTTGGCGGTAAAGCGTGCCGCAACCGATTCCTGCACCAGAATGCGCGAGCCGGCGCAGCAGACCTCGCCCTGGTTGAACCAGATCGCATCGACCACGCCCTCGACCGCGGCATCGAGATCGGCCTGAGCAAAGACGATGAAGGGCGATTTGCCGCCCAGTTCCAGCGTCAGCGCCTTGCCGGTGCCGGCGGTGGCACTGCGGATCGCGCGGCCCACTTCCGTCGAGCCGGTGAAGGCGATCTTGTCCACACCCTCATGCGCCACCAAAGCCGCGCCGGTGCGCCCGTCGCCGGTGACGATATTGACCACGCCCTTGGGCAACCCGGCCTCGATGCAGATTTCCGCGAAGAGCAGCGCGGTGAGCGGGGTGTATTCGGCGGGCTTCAGCACCACCGTATTGCCGGCAGCCAGCGCCGGAGCGATCTTCCAGGCCAGCATCAGCAGCGGGAAGTTCCACGGGATGATCTGCCCGCAGACCCCATGCGGCGCATGGCCGGGGAATTCATCGGCCAGCAATTCGGCCCAGCCGGCATGGTGATAGAAATGCCGGATCGCCAGCGGCACATCGATATCGCGTGCCTCGCGGATCGGCTTGCCGTTATCAAGCACTTCCAGCACCGCAAACAGCCGGGCGTGTTTCTGCATCAGCCGCGCCAGCGCATAGAGATGGCGCGCGCGCTGATGCCCGCTCAGCCTGGCCCAGCCGGGTTGGGCCTTGCGTGCGGCCTGCACAGCGGCGTCGATATCGCCATCGCTGCCCTGGCTGATGGCGGCCAGCACCGCGCCGGTGGCGGGGTTGATGCTATCGAAACATTCGCCGGGTTCGGTGAAGGCGCCGTTGATGAAATGGCCGAAGCGGCGGCCCTTGAGCCAGTCCAGCGCCGGGCCGGGGGATTCGGGGGCGGGGCCGTAATCCATGGTTTTCAGCACCTCGGTGACGGTGGGCATGGGCGATCCTCAGGCGATGGCGTGGCGATGCGCGGCGGCATAGCGCCCGGTGACATGGTGTTCCAGCTGGCGCTCGATATCGCCCAGCATGCTGGAGGCGCCGAGGCGGAACAGATCGGGTTCCAGCCAGTCGCGGCCCAGTTCCTCGCGCATCAGGATGTGCCAGGCGATGGCATCCTTGGCGCTTTTCATCCCGCCTGCCGGCTTGAAGCCGATCCGATATCCGGTGCGCTCGCCATAATCGCGCAGCGCGCGCAGCATGGTCAGGCTGACGGGCAGCGTGGCATTGACGCCTTCCTTGCCGGTCGAGGTCTTGATGAAATCGGCGCCGGCCTGCATGGCCACCATCGAGGCGGCATAGACATTGCCCAGCGTCGCCAGATCACCGGTGGCCAGGATCGCCTTCAGATGCGCCGCACCGCAGGCCTCGCGCATGGCGGCGACCTCGTCGTATAGCGCGGCCCAGTCGCCGGCAAAGACATGCGCGCGGGTGATGACGATATCGATTTCCTCGGCACCCTGATCGACCGCATAGCGGATCTCGGCCAGGCGCAGGTCCAGCGGCATCAACCCGGCGGGAAAGCCGGTAGCGACCGAGGCGACCGGAATGCCGCTGTTCGACAATGCCCGCACCGCCGCGCCAACCATGGTCGGATAGACGCAAACCGCGCCGGTTTTCGGCATCGCCGCCAGCCCCAGCCCCTCGACGATGTGATCGGCCAGCGGGCGGCGGGCCTTGGCGCAAAGCCGGGCCACACGGTCCGGGGTGTCGTCGCCGGCCAGCGTGGTCAGGTCGATGCAGCGGATCGCATTGACCAGCCAGGCGGCCTGATATTCCTTTTTCACGCTGCGCCGGGCGGTCAGGCTGGCGGCGCGGCGTTCGGCGGCCGGGCGATTGATCTGCAGATGATCGAACCAGTCGGTGGCAAGCGGCGTGCCGGGATTGCGGGCGTGTGACATGGGGGTTCCGGGCTGTGGGACGCCCGATTATGCGCTGCGGGCCGGGCGCTGACAATCCCTGTGTTTGACCAACCGGTCAGAGTTTTGGAATTGGCGGTGGGATGGTGCATTTTGTCATGCAATTATATTTGACAAGAGCACTCAGGCATAATAACCGACTGCATTAGTAGGAATTGTGCGACCGAGGTCGCTGCAGGCAGGCACCACCCGTGTGCGTTACCGAGAGACCAGTTCCCTTGATGCCGTTTCGGCCCCTGCAGACCAAGAGGACCATGATGAAAACCCTTCGTAGCGCACTTGTAGCCACCCTTGCCCTTGCCACCGCGCCGCTGCCGGCGCTGGCGGGTGATCTGACGCTCTATTCCGGTCGTGGCGAATCGCTGGTGGCGCCGATCATCGCCGCCTTCACCGCCGAAACCGGCATCAATGTGAACGTGCGCTATGCCGGCACTTCGGAGCTGGCGGTGCTGCTGCAGGAAGAGGGCGCGGCCAGCCCCGCCGATCTCTTCTGGGCGCAGGACGCTGCGGCTCTGGGCGCCGTCGCCGGGCTGTTCGCACCGCTGCCGGAAGCGCTGGTCGGCGCCGTGCCGGCTGCCTATCGTGACACCGAAAACCGCTGGGTCGCCACCTCGGGGCGCGGGCGTGTGCTGGCCTATTCGACCGAGCGCCTGGAAGTCGATGCCCTGCCCGCCACCCTGGCGGAGATGACCGACCCCGAGTGGCGCGGCCGCATCGCGCTGGCGCCGACCAATGGCTCGTTCCTGGCGCATGTCACGGCGATGCGCGTCGAGCTGGGCGAGGAAGCCACCCGCGAATGGCTCCAGGGGTTGATGGCCAACCAGCCGGTGATCGTGCGTAACAACACCGCCATCCTGCAGGCGATCGCCGATGGCGAGGCCGATATCGGCGTGACCAACAACTACTATCTGTCGCGCTTCCTGCAGCGCGATGCCGATTTCCCGGTGAACCAGACGCTCTTTGCCACGCAAGGCGATATCGGCAACCTGCTGATGGTTGCGGGCATGGGCGTGCTGGCCAGCTCCGATCACAGCGAAGAGGCGCAGGCCTTCGTGGGCTTCCTGCTCAGCCCGGCGGCGCAGCAGTATTTCACCGGCGAAGTGGCCGAGTTCCCGGTGGTGCCGGGTGTGATCGTCACCCGCCAGGACATCAATATCAACGATGTGATCGAGGCTGCGCCGCAGGTCGATCTGAACACCATCGGTGATCTGGAAGGCACGCTGGAGATGCTGCGTGAGGTAGGGTTGATTTGATCGCACTGACCCGCCAACAGGGCCGCCGCATGCCGGCGGCCCAAATGGTCTTTTCGGCCCTCGGTCTGGTGATCGGGGGCCTGATGCTTTTGCCGCTGATCTATCTGCTGATGCGCGCCGCCGAGGCCGATCTGGCCACCGTGCAGGCCTTGCTGCTGCGGCCGCGCACCCTGTCGATGCTGGCCAATACCGCCGCATTGGTGGGCGGGGTGCTGGTGGTCTGCACCGCCATCGCTCTGCCGCTGGCCTGGCTGGTCAGCCGCACCGATCTGCGGGGGCGGCGGGTGGTGAATGTGCTGGCGGTGCTGCCGCTGGCGGTGCCGGGCTATGTGATGGCCTATGCGCTGATCGGCCTGGGGGGGCATTACGGGTTTCTCAACCAGGTGTTCGGCTACCGGCTGCCGATGCCGCAGGGCTGGTGGGGGGCGACGCTGGCGCTGTCGCTTTACACCTTCTCCTATCTCTATCTGAACCTGCGGGCCGCCTTTGCCGGCCTGGACCAGAGCCTTGAGGAAGCCGCCCGTGCGCTGGGCGCCACCCCGCGCGAGGTGTTCTTTCGGGTCACGCTGCCGCATCTGTTGCCGGCGCTGATGGCGGGCTGGCTGGTGGTGGGGCTCTATGTGATCGGCGATTTCGGTGCGGTGGCGCTGATGCGCTACGAGGTGTTCAGCTACGCCATCTATATCCAGTATTCCGCCGCCTTCGACCGCGTCTATGCCGCCTGGCTGGCGCTGATCCTGATTGCCATTGCGCTCAGCGTCGTCTGGCTGGAGAGCCGCCTGCGCGAGGGTGCGCATTTCGCGCGCACCGGCTCGGGCACTGGCGCGCGCCCGCAGCGGCGCAGGCTGTCGCCCATTGGCCAAACTCTCGGTCTGGGCTTCGTGGGCCTTGTGGCGCTGGGCTCGTTGGGGCTGCCGCTGGCGGTGCTGGGTTTCTGGATGACACGATCGGCGATGGGTGTGGAATTGCTGGGCGCGGTCATGCCCGATGTGCTGCGCGCCTTCAGCCAGTCGCTTTCGGTGGCGGTGCCGGCGGCAGCCGCAGCGGCGGCTATGGCGCTGCCGGTGGCGGTGCTGGCGGTGCGCTACCCCTCGCCGCTTTCGACGCTGATCAACCGTGTGGCCTTTGTGGGCTATGCGGTGCCGGCCCTGGCCTTCGCGCTGGCCTTCGTCTTCTTTGCGCTCAACGGCGCGCGCTGGCTTTACCAGACGCAACTGCTGCTGGTGCTGGTCTATGCGCTGAGCTTCCTGGCGCTGGCACTGGGGCCGATCCGCTCGGCGCTCTATCAGGCCCGGCCCTCGGTGGAGGAATCGGCGCGCGCGCTGGGCTGCGGGCCGGTGGCGGCGTTCTGGCGCGTCACCCTGCCCACCATTCGTCCCGGTGTGATCGCCGGCATGGTGCTGGTCTTTGTCATCGCCATGAAGGAGCTGCCCATCGCCTTCCTGCTGGCGCCGACCGGGTTCCGGCCCTTGTCGATCAGCATGTTCACCCGCACCTCCGAGGGCATGCTGCTTGAAGCCGCACCCTATGCGGCGTCGATCATCCTCTTTTCGGCCCTTTTCGTTGGTGTCATTTTGCGCCATGACCGCAAGGTCGGAGAATGAGATGAACGACCTGCCAAAGACCCTGACCTTCCGCATGCCGGCCGATGCCTCGCCGCTGGGGTTCCGGCAGAAACCGGCGCGCCCGCTGCTGGAGGTTGACCGCCTGCGCAAGACCTTCACCCATGCCGAGGGTGCCGCCGTCGAGCGGGTCAGCCTGAGCCTGGGCGAGGGCGAATTGCTGGCGCTGCTTGGGCCGTCGGGCTGCGGCAAGACCACCACCTTGCGCATGATCGGCGGGTTCGAGCGCCCCGATGACGGCCGCATCACCCTGGGCGGGCGCGATATCACCCATCTGGCCCCCGAGGCGCGCGGCATCGGTTTCGTCTTTCAGGACTACGCGCTCTTTCCGCATCTCAATGTGCTCGACAATGTGAAATTCGGCCTGCGCCATCTGCCGCGCGCCAAGGCCACGGCCCGCGCCGAAGAGATGCTGCGTCTGGTGGGGCTGGAGGATCTGGGCAGGCGCAAGCCGCATCAGCTTTCGGGCGGGCAGCAGCAGCGCGTGGCGCTGGCGCGCAGCCTGGCGGTGGCGCCGCGGCTGATCCTGCTCGACGAGCCGTTTTCCAATCTCGATGCAAAGATGCGCGTCGAAACCCGGCAGGAGGTGCGCAAGCTGCTCAAGGCCAGCGGCTCGGCCGGCATTCTGGTGACCCATGATCAGGAAGAAGCGTTGGCGCTGGCCGACCGCATCGCGGTGATGGACAAGGGCCGCGTGGTGCAGATCGGCACCCCGGACGAGATCTATCGCAACC
>ERZ869909.274-NODE-274-length-72391-cov-76.122756_pt1 | contig 72391 bp, 68 predicted proteins | sample MGYA00520892_ERZ869909 | MGnify/ENA primary metagenome ERZ869909 (study PRJEB32215, sample SAMEA104723947) | bioreactor metagenome | biome: bioreactor; feature: anaerobic bioreactor; material: water | place: China | collected 2015-03-12 ...
ATGGCTGGTGAGATCCCTGATCTGATCGCCGAGGTACGGACGGGGACAGGCAAGGGGGCCGCCCGTCAAGCCCGTCGTAACGGCAAGGTACCTGGCGTGGTTTATGGTGGCGGCGTTGACCCGATCGCCCTGAACTTCGACTACAACTACCTCATCAAGAACCTCAAGGCAGGCCGCTTCCTGTCGACGCTGTTCAACCTCAAGGTCGACGGCCAGGATGACGTGCGCGTGATCTGCCGTGGCGTTCAGCGCGATGTGGTCCGCGACCTGCCGACGCATGTCGACCTGATGCGCCTGCGCCGCACCTCGCGCATCAACCTTTTCATCAACGTCGAGTTCGTCAACCACGCGGCCGCCCCCGGTCTCAAGCGTGGCGGCACGTTGACGGTGGTGCGTTCAGAGGTGGAACTGAACGTTCTGGCCAGCGACATTCCGGAAAAGATCACCGTTGATCTGACCGGTCGCCAGATCGGTGATGTGATCCATATCAATGACATCACGCTGCCGGCGGGCACCAAGCCCACCGTGACGCGCAACTTCGTGATCGCCAATGTCGCGGCACCTTCGGGCCTGCGCTCGGCCGATGCCGAAGAAGGCGAAGCAGAACAAGCCGCAGAGGATTGAGTGCCTTCCCCATCCGGGGCAAGCGACAGATCAGTCGGCGCACAGGGTCAGAAGGCGCGCGGGATTCCGCGCGCCTTTTTCGCGATCTGCCATCACGCCTTGATGTTCTGGAAGGACTCGAAGACTTCCAGCGCGTTGCGCTCGATCATCAGATCACCCGCGCCCGGGCGCGGCCGCGCCTTCGGCTCGCCCTCCCCCTCCTTGCTGCGGCCCGCCCCCGCATGGGCGCTGCGAAAGGCATCTGAACGGGTCCAGGCCTCGAACGCCTCTTTCGATTCCCACATCGTATGGGAAGCATACAGCCGGTAGTCATCTCCCTGCGGCCCGCGCAGCATGTGAAACTCTATGAATCCCGGCACCTGTGTCAGCTTGCTTTCGCGTCTCAGCCAGATCTCCTCGAAGGCGGCCTGCGACTCGGGGTCGGGCTTTACTTTGAAACGGTTCATGGTCAGATACATGGGTGTGCTCCATCTTGGGGAATAAGGGCTGGACCACGGGCCGCACCCGTCAATCTGGCAACGTTGCGCATTTCGTTGCATTCACGGGGAAAGGTCAAGAAGGGTGTGACGAGATGATGCTTTGGACAGGGCTTGGCAATCCCGGCGCGAAATACGCCATGAACCGCCACAATATCGGCTTCATGGCGCTTGACCGGATCGCCGAGGATCATGGTTTCAGCCCTTGGAAGGCGCGGTTTCAGGGTCTGGTGGCCGAGGGGCGGCTGGGCGGCGAGAAGCTGATACTGCTCAAGCCGCAGACCTTCATGAACCTGTCCGGCCAGGCGGTCGGCGAGGCGATGCGCTATCACAAGCTGACGCCCGCCGATGTCACCGTCTTTCACGACGAGCTGGATCTGGCACCGGGCAAATGCCGTCTGAAGCAGGGCGGCGGACATGCGGGGCATAACGGCCTGCGCTCGATCATAGGGCATATCGGCGAAGATTTTGCCCGCGTGCGGCTGGGCATCGGGCATCCGGGGCGCAAGGAACTGGTTTCGGGCTATGTGTTGCATGACTTTGCGAAGGCCGATGGCGACTGGCTCGATGACCTGCTGCGCGGCATCAGTGACGGCGCGGCAGCGCTGGCACAGGGCGAAGGCGCGAAGTTTCTCAATGCCATAGCAAACCGCACGGCGCCTGCGCGCAATTCCGGCACACGCGGAACAGGAACGGAAAATCCGGCAGGCGCAAAGTCCGGGGCAACCGGGCCACGACCTGCCGAAATAAAGCACATCGAACATCGGAAGGCCGATACAACCTCGGACACACCGGATGGCCGAAGCGCCCTGCAAAAACTTGTGGATCGCTTCCGATGAGCAGCCCCCTGCGCGCCGCGTTCCTGCGTCAGGCTGATGCCTGCGCCGATCTGGGCTCGCCCTTCATGGCGCGGCTTTGCACGCTTCTCGCCCACCGACTGCAACCCGACAGCCCCCTGACCCGCCGCCTGTTCGACTGGCCCGGCGATGTCAGCGCCGGTGGTGATTCGGTGCCCCTGCGCCTGACCGGCGCGCTCCATGCGCTGAAGCTGACGGGCGACGATGCGCTGGCGGCTGTCTACCCGCCGACCGACAGCGATGACGAAACGCTCTGGAAAGCCGTGCAAGGCGCGCTTCAGGCCGAGGCCGGTTTCATCGACCGCTTCCTCGACAGTGCTCCCCAGACCAACGAGGTGCGCCGTTCCGCCGTGCTGATCGCTGCCGGACACTGGCTGACCGAACGCATCGGCCTGCCGATGGAACTGTCGGAACTGGGCGCCAGCGCCGGGCTGAACCTGCTCTGGGACCGCTTCGCGCTGGCCCTGCCCGGTCGCACCCTCGGCCCCGCCGATCCGGTTCTGACCCTGACGCCAGACTGGTCCGGCCCACTGCCACCTGAAACCCATCCTGTGATCGCCAATCGCGCCGGGGTCGACCTCAACCCGATTGAACTTGACGATCCGGGCCAGCGCTTGCGGTTGCTGTCCTATCTCTGGCCCGACCAGCCCGACCGGCTGGAACGCACGCGTGCCGCCATTGCCGCCACCCCGCCCCGCCCGGAGAAGGCAGACGCCATCGACTGGCTGGAGGCACATTTGCAGCCGCGCCCCGGACACTTGCACCTGATCACCCACACCATTGCCTGGCAGTATTTTCCCAAAAGCACCCGCGCGCGTGGTGCCGCGTTGATTGCCGCCGCCGGGTCAGATGCGAAGGCCGATGCGCCGCTGGCCTGGCTGGCGTTCGAGGCCGATGGCAAAAGCCCCGGTGCCGCGCTGTCACTGCGGCTCTGGCCGGGCAATGAGGGCTTTTCGCTGGGCCGGGCGGATTTCCATGGCCGCTGGGTGCAATGGAACCCCACAACGGCACCGGGACAGGCCGGGGCTGATGGCCCGCTCTCGACCCGCTGAAACGCTTGGACAAAAGGATACAGAACCGCCCATGATCGATGACACCTCCTTCGACACCCGCAAAAAGCGTGCCGCCGACTGGTTTCGCAGCCTGCGCGACAAGATCACAGCCGCCTTCGAGGCGCTCGAAGACAGTCATGAGGCAGGCCCGCTGGCCGACCGTGCCCCAGGCCGGTTCGAGGTGACCCCGACCCTGCGCGACGAAGGACGCGGCGGCGGCGGGCTGATGAGCGTGATGCGCGGCGGGCGGGTGTTCGAAAAGGTGGGGGTCAATGTCTCTACCGTTTACGGAACGCTGGGCGAACGCGCACAATCGGCCATGGCTGCGCGCGGCGTCCCCGGCATGAAGGACGACCCGCGCTTCTGGGCATCCGGGATCAGCCTTGTGGCACATATGCAAAACCCGCATTGCCCGGCCGTGCATATGAACACCCGCCTGTTCTGGACCCCTCAGGCCTGGTGGTTCGGCGGCGGGGCTGACCTCAACCCCTGCCTCGAATATGCCGAGGATACGGCGCATTTTCATGCCACCTTGCAGGCCGCCTGTGATGCCCACCAGCCCGACTACTACACCCGCTTCAAGGAATGGGCCGATACGTATTTCTTCATCCCCCACCGCGGCCGGGCGCGTGGCGTTGGGGGGATTTTCTACGACGATCTGAACACCGGCGACTGGGAAGCGGATTTCGCCTTTACCCGTGCGGTGGGCGAAGCCTTCCTGCCGGCCTTCCTGCCGCTGGTCGAGCACCGGCGCACAGGCACGTGGACCGAGGCGGACAAGGATGCGCAGCTTATCCATCGCGGCCTGTATGCGGAATATAACCTTGTTTATGACCGCGGCACCAGGTTCGGCCTGGAAACCGGGCATGACGCCAATGCCGTCCTGATGAGCCTTCCCCCCCTCGCCAAATGGGTGTGAAGCCCCGATCGCCTGCGTCGCGGAAGCCTGTTTGTTCAGAAATTTTTTCAGAATAGGGGGCGCTGTCTGCTCAAGGGCACTACCCGCCCTTCCCTGCGTCCCGGATTGGACGATTTGCGCCAAGCGAGCGTGGAATGTGGCCATGCATCCCGTCCATGCTGCTTGTGCAACATTCTTTCGCGGGTTATGGACTTCGCGCACGAACAGCAAAGCCCGGATCATCTCCGGGCCCGAAGAATGGGGGACCTAGCGTGAAAATCGGCGCTCCAAGAGAGATTTTCCCGGGCGAGAACCGGGTGGCGATGACGCCAGACTCGGCGGTCCAGCTCAAGAAGCTGGGACATGAATGCCTGATCGAGGCCGGGGCCGGTGCGGCAGCCGGGTTCGAGGACGCGGCCTATGCTGCGGTCGGTGTCACGGTCGTTCCCACGGCCGAGGCGTTGTTTCAGGAAGCCGCGATCATCATCAAGGTGCGCGAGCCTGACGCAACCGAGATCGCGCGTCTGTCACCCGGCAAGACGCTGATCTCCTTCTTCTGGCCCGCTCAGAACGCCGAAGCGCTGGAAAAAGCGAAGGAAACCGGCGCCAGTGTCATTGCCATGGACATGGTGCCGCGGATCAGCCGCGCACAGAAGATGGATGCGCTGTCTTCCATGGCGAATATTGCAGGCTATCGTGCGGTGATCGAGGCCGGGAACAACTTTGGCCGGTTCTTCACCGGGCAGGTGACGGCCGCAGGCAAGGTGCCGCCCGCAAAGGTTCTGGTTGTTGGCGCTGGTGTGGCCGGTCTCGCCGCGATCGGCACCGCAACCAGCCTGGGCGCGATCACCTATGCCTTCGATGTCCGCCCCGAAGTGGCCGAACAGATCGAATCGATGGGTGCCGAGTTCGTCTATCTGGAGTTCGAGGAAACGCAGGACGGTGCTGCGACGGGCGGCTATGCCGCGCCCTCCTCGCCCGAGTTCCGCGAGAAGCAGCTGGCCAAGTTTCGCGAACTGGCGCCCGAGGTCGATATCGTCATCACCACCGCCCTGATCCCCGGTCGCCCCGCGCCCAAGCTCTGGACCGAGGATATGGTGGCGATGATGAAGCGCGGCTCGGTCGTGGTGGACCTTGCCGCCGAAAGGGGCGGCAACTGTGATCTGACCAGACCGGACGAGAAGGTTGTGTCGGACAACGGTGTCACGATCATCGGCTACACAGATTTCCCAAGCCGCATGGCGACCCAGTCCTCGACGCTCTATGCCAACAACATCCGTCACATGTTGACCGATCTGACGCCGGGCAAGGATGGCGTCATCAATCACAACATGGAAGATGACGTGATCCGCGGCGCAACGGTCGCGCATGCTGGCGAAGTGACTTTCCCGCCACCGCCGCCAAAGGTGCGTGCCATTGCCGCAGCCAAGCCCAAGGAAAAGCCCAAGGAGTTGACGGCAGAGGAAAGGCGGGCAACCGAAGTCGCCGCCTTCCATGCCCAGACCAAACGCCAGGCCACGCTTCTGGCCATCGGCGGCGCGCTGGTGCTGGGCGTCGGGCTGATTGCGCCCGCGGCCTTCATGCAGCATTTCATCGTCTTCGTTCTGTCGGTCTTCATCGGCTTCCAGGTGATCTGGAACGTGGCGCATTCGCTTCATACGCCGCTAATGGCGGTGACCAACGCGATCTCGTCGATCATCATTCTCGGGGCGCTGATGCAGATTGGCTCAACCTCGTTCCTGATCACGATTCTCGCAGCACTCGGCATTTTCATGGCCGCGGTGAACATCTTCGGCGGATTCCTGGTGACACGGCGCATGCTCGCCATGTTCCAGAAATCCTGAGCGGGCAGAGGTAGGAAACATGGATTTCGGTTTTACCATTGCGGCTTATGCGGTCGCGGGCGTGCTCTTCATCCTGTCGTTGGGTGGGCTCTCTGGGCAGGAAAGCGCCAAGCGCGCGGTCTGGTACGGCATTGTCGGCATGGCCATCGCGGTCGCTGCAACGATGATCGGCCCCGGCGTTGGCCTCTGGTGGCTGTCGCTGGTCCTCATTGCCGCGGGCGGTGTGGTGGGTTTCCAGCTGGCCACTAAGGTTCAGATGACCCAGATGCCCGAGCTGGTTGCGATCATGCACAGCCTCGTGGGCCTTGCCGCTGTTTTCGTCGGCTTCAACGCTCATCTTGAGCTTGGCCGTGTGGCCCAGACCCTGGCCGAGGCGGGGCTCGCCTTCCCGCAGCCTGCCGGACCGCTGAGCATGCAGGCCTATGAGCTGCTGGGCACGCTGTCGAACTTTGGCGCGCTTCTGGGCAAGAAGACAGCGGTCGAGGTTGGTATCCTGCGGGTTGAGCTGATGCTGGGCATCTGGATCGGCGCAGTGACCTTCACCGGCTCGGTCATCGCCTATGGCAAGCTTGCAGGCCGCGTCGACACATCAGCGAAAAAGCTGCCCGGTGGGCATATGCTGAACGCTGGCGCGGCCTTGCTGTCGCTTCTGCTGGCGATCCTCTATCTTCAGGGCTGGGGGATCTGGACCCTGATCTTGCTGACGGTTCTGGCGCTGTTCATCGGCTATCACCTGATCATGGGGATCGGCGGCGCCGACATGCCGGTGGTGGTGTCGATGCTGAACAGCTATTCAGGCTGGGCTGCGGCGGCGATCGGCTTCAGCCTCGGCAACGACCTGTTGATCGTGGTCGGTGCGCTGGTCGGCTCCTCCGGGGCGATCCTCAGTTACATCATGTGCAAGGCGATGAACCGCTCGTTCATCTCGGTGATCCTGGGTGGCTTTGGCGGTGCAAGTGGCCCGGCGATGGAGATCGACGGCGAGCAGATCGCCATTGATGCCGAAGGCGTGGCCACAGCCCTCAATGATGCCGATTCCATCATCATCATCCCCGGCTATGGCATGGCCGTGGCGCAGGCGCAGCAATCGGTGTCCGAACTGGTGCGCAAGCTGCGCGCGCGTGGCAAGAACGTCCGCTTTGCCATCCATCCGGTGGCGGGTCGCCTGCCCGGGCATATGAACGTGCTGCTGGCCGAGGCCAAGGTGCCCTATGACATCGTGCTGGAGATGGACGAGATCAACGACGATTTCCCTGAAACCGACGTGGCCATCGTCATCGGCTCGAACGACATCGTCAACCCGGCGGCGCAGGACGACCCCAACTCGCCCATCGCCGGGATGCCGGTGCTGGAATGCTGGAAGGCCAAGCAGGTGTTCGTATCCAAGCGCGGTCAGGGCACCGGCTATTCCGGCATCGAGAACCCGCTGTTCTTCAAGGAGAACACACGCATGTTCTACGGCGATGCCAAGAAATCGATCGATGCACTGTTGCCGATGATCGACTAACGCACAGGCTTCGACACCAAAAGGCCCCCGCGCGGGGGCCTTTTTCATGCCCCGGGGAAACGTGACACCACAGCCGGCCGCAAGCACCGATGCGCTGACATAAGCATACACCGGCCGCCTACGCCCCCCGCTTCCCCTTGCCCCGCCCCCCGCATCCTCGCTATCCATGGCCGCGACAGGGCCGAGCGAAAGGAACACCCCCCATGAAACTGTTGCGCCACGGGAAAGCCGGACAGGAAAAGCCGGGCATTCTGGCCCCGGATGGCACTATCCGCGACCTTTCGGCCCATGTCGCCGATATCGCGGGTACGGTGCTGTCACCGCGCGGGCTGGCCGCACTGGCCGGGATCGACCCGATCTCCCTGCCGCTAGTCGCGCCCGGCACAAGGCTGGGCGCACCGGTCGCGGGAATACTCAATTTCGTCTGCATCGGCCTCAACTACGCCGACCACGCCGCCGAGACCGGGGCCGCACCGCCGAGCGAGCCAATCATCTTCCTGAAATCGCTCAGCGCGATCTCGGGGCCCAATGACGATATCCTGATCCCGCCGGGGTCCGTTAAAACCGATTGGGAATGCGAACTGGCAGTGGTGATCGGCACCACGGCACGGCGCGTCTCGAAAGAACAGGCGCTTGCGCATGTCGCGGGATACACGATCTGCAACGATGTCTCGGAACGCGAATGGCAGATCGAGCGCGGCGGCACCTGGGACAAGGGCAAGGGTTTTGACAGTTTCGGTCCGCTTGGCCCCTGGCTGGTTACAGCAGATGAAATCCCCGATCCGCAGAACCTTGCCATGTTCACCGATGTGGACGGCAAACGCATGCAGAATGGCTCAAGCAGCACCATGATCTTCGGTGTGGCTGAGCTGATCAGCTATGTCAGCCACTGCATCACGCTCCATCCCGGCGATATCATCGCTACCGGCACTCCGCCCGGCGTGGGATTGGGTCAGAAACCGCAGCCGGTCTTCCTGCGCGCGGGCCAGACGGTGCGGCTGGGCATCGTCGGCCTGGGCGAACAGGTCCACAAGACGGTTGATGCCTGAGCGCGCCACCGCCCTTTCATCTTGCCGGAAATACGCTGGGGGGTGAGGCCGCAGGCCGAGGGGGGCAACGCCCCCCTGTCCGGCCCCCAAAGGAAAAAGGCTCCGGGGAATGATGCCCGGAGCCTTTCCAGAAGCGATACCGTTCAGCGCAACCCGGCGCAGAAGGCCTGAATGCGCGTGCAAGCCTCGCGAAGCGCCGCGTCCGAGGTCGCGTAACTCACACGGAAGTTGGGGCTCAACCCAAAGGCCGCACCGAACACCACCGCGACGCCGTTTTCTTCCAGAAGGGCCGTGGCGAAGGATTCGTCGTCACTGATCAGCGTGCCTTTGGCCGAGGTCTTGCCGATACAGCCCGAGATGTCGGGATAGACATAGAAAGCGCCCTCGGGCGTCGGGCAGTTGATCCCTTCCGCCGCATTGAGCATCGACACCACCATGTCGCGGCGGCGCTGGAAGGTCTTGCGGTTCTCGGGCAGGAAATCCTGTGTGCCGGTCAGCGCCTCCAGCGCGGCATATTGCGAGATCGAGCAGGGGTTCGAGGTTGATTGCGACTGGATCGTGCCCATTGCCTTGATCAGCTCCACGGGCCCGCCCGCATAGCCGATCCGCCAGCCGGTCATCGCATAGGCTTTCGACACACCGTTGCAGGTCAGCGTGCGGTCGTAAAGGCCCGGCTCCACCTGCGCAGGCGTGCAGAATTCGAAATCGTCGAACACGAGATGCTCATACATGTCATCCGACATCACCCAGACATGCGGGTGCCGCATCAGCACATCGGTCAGCGCCTTCAACTCATCGCGCGTATAGCCCGCGCCGGTCGGGTTCGAGGGCGAGTTGAAGATGAACCATTTGGTCTTTGGCGTGATCGCCGCTTCCAACGCCTCGGGCGTAAGTTTGAACGCGGTCTCGATACCGGCGGGCACGGCAACGGGCGTACCGCCCGCCAGCAGAACCATGTCTGGGTAGCTGACCCAGTAGGGCGCCGGGATGATCACTTCGTCGCCCGGATTCAGCGTGGCCATCAGCGCGTTATAGAGGATCTGTTTGCCCCCAGTACCGACGCTGATCTGGTTCGGCGCATAGGTCAGGCCGTTCTCGCGCGCGAATTTGTCGCAGATGGCTTTCTTCAGCTCCGGCAGGCCATCGACGGCGGTGTATTTGGTGCGGCCCTCGTCGATGGCGCGTTTGGCAGCGTCCTTGATGTTTTGCGGCGTGTCGAAATCGGGCTCGCCCGCACCCAGGCCGATCACGTCGCGGCCAGCGGCCTGAAGCTCGCGCGCCTTGTTGGTGACGGCGATGGTGGCCGAAGGTTTGACGCGGGCAAGTGTGTCGGACAGGAAGGGCATGGCGGCACTCCGGTTTGTGTTTTTACGGCCCATCTTCTATGGTGAGGCCCAATCCCGTTCAAGGGCAATCGCGGCTGCGCCCGTTGCCCGCGCACGGACCCCTTGCATGGAGGAGCGACAGGTGAGCGAAGAAACCGATGCAGCATGGTTCTCGGACAGTCAGGCAACACTGGGCGACCGGCTTTCGGCTGCGCGCGAAGCTGTGGGCCTCACCCAGTCGGCACTGGCCGCAAGGCTTGGCGTCCGTTTGAAGACCCTGCGCGGCTGGGAGAACGACCTGGCCGAGCCACGGGCCAACCGCCTGCAGATGCTGGCGGCGATGCTGGGTGTCTCGTTGCGCTGGCTTCTGACCGGCGAGGGTGAGGGTGTGTCACCGCCCCCCACCGAAGAGCAGGCACGCGACGAATCGCTGCAACGCACCCTGGTCGATCTGCGCCGGATGCGCGCCGAAATGCTGTCCATGAGCGAGCGCATCGGGCAGATGGAGAAACGTCTTCGCCTACAGATCGGGGCCACAAATGGTTGATGACACAGTGGTAAAGCGGCTGCGGATGCGCGCCTGGCGGCGCGGCACCAAGGAGATGGACCTGATCCTGGGGCCGTTTGCCGATACCGTTCTGCCTGAGTTGGATGACCAGACACGCGCGCAGTTCGAAGCGCTGCTGGAGGAAAACGACCACGACCTGTATCAATGGCTGACCGCACGGATCGGCACGCAAGCGGGCGCTGGGGCGCTGGGTCCGTCCGGCTATGCGGCGCTCCTTGACCGTATCGCCCGGCACGCCGCCAGCCGGATCGTGCCGGGCTGACGGCTGCGGCAAGCAACCGGGGGCAGGTTTGCGCCCCCGGGTTGTGTTATTTTGACTGCGGCGCCGGCTGTGTCAGAACCGATGCCACATTCATCGTGGCCTCACAAAGCGCATCGCCATAGGTGCCCACCCAGATATCGTAACGCCCGTCACGCGCGCCCTGTAAGGTGATCTGGGGGTCCAGGCTTATATGGTCGTCATTGAATGACCAGCCGGTTCCCGGATCATTGACCAGCAGGACCGTATCGCATTGCGCCTGAACACTGATCTGAAGCGCTCCGCCAGAGTTCTGGCCATCATAGTAAAGGGTGAAATCAGGCGCTTCGGCAACATGGCCATGCCCACCGGTGCCGCAATCATTCGAGAAAAGGTTGACAGACCCGCCCGCGATCACGGAACGCTCGATGAATTGTCCGCTTGTCAGCCGCAATTCGGCCCCGCCCAACGACCAGTCCGGGCACGCGCCCGAGGGAGAGGAAGCCGGAAAGCTTTCCATAACAAGCGTCGCTGCGCAGGTCTGCTGGCCGAACGTGCCGACCCAGACATCGTAGATGCCCGAGGGCGCAGCGGCCAGTCGCAGGCGTGGGTTCAGCGTTCCGTCTTCATCGTCATTGTAATGCCAACCGGCCCCTGCATCATTGATCAGCATTACCGTATCGCACTGCGATTCAACACGAAAATCCAGATCATATCCGGTGTTCCGGCTGTCATAGCTGATGGTGAAGCTCGGCGCGACCGTGACATGGCCAAAACCGGGCACCTCACCACAGCGCGACAGATCAAGCCCGCCGCCGACCGTCAGCGGATAGCGCTGCGGCGACCATAGGGTTTCGGCATCCGTGGAAATCGTGACACCGTTCTGGTGCCAGTCAGGACATTGCTGCGCAAAAGCAGGGCCGGAAAAAAGGGCGATAGCGCAAGCAGCCATCAGGATGCTGCGATCAGGATGCGGGAAGGGCAACACTCGATACTCCCGTTGAGCAAGCTACGTAATTCAGGAAGGGCCGGACACGCGACAACACAGCGGCCGCTTCGTCCGCAGACACAAGGGCGCGACGGGCACGCAATACCTGCCGCGCCCCGCTGTCAGAAGGTTTCGACAATCAGTTGCGCCGAGCAGAGGCTCGGATCGAAGGTGCCGATCCAGATGTCATAGATCCCCTCAGCCGCGGCATTGATGCGGATACGCGGGTCAATGGTGACGTCGTCATCGCTGAAATACCAGTTGGCCTCGGCGTCGTTGATCAGCAAAACCGTGTCGCAGCTGCCTTCAACGCGGAATTCAAGCGCACGGGCCATCCCGTTGCCGGAAAACTGCATGGTGAAATCCGGTGCCGTGGCCACATGGCCGTAACCGGGCTGGGGGCAATTTGCCAGATCGACCGAACCACCCGCTGTGACCGAATGCGCACGCGGCGTATAAGCCTCGTCGGAAGTATAGCTCAGCGCGGCACCGTTCTGACCATAGTCAGGGCAGGCCTGCGCGGCGAGCGGCAGACCGGTCGCCAGCACTGTGGCCAGCGCGGTGCGGGTAACAAAAGACATGAGAATCTCCAAACTTTGAACGCGCGGATATTGCGCAAGGCTAACCGTCTGGTCAATTCAGTAGATACCCGGACTGGATGAATTTTTTTCGACAGATTTAACCGGATGTTTCCCTTTCTCCCTCACGCTGGCCAGAACACCCCCCTGCCCGGAGAGACAGATGAGCTTTCAGGCCCGTATCAAACCCGCCGCGCCGAATGGCCCCGCACCTCTGGATGCCGGGAATGACGCTGCCGGTGAAACGACAGCGGATGCCCGGTCACCGGGCGCCTTGCTTCTGCCGTTCTATCTCGAAGGTCTGACACTGGTGGAACGGATGCACCGCCTGTTGCTGGATGTGATCAAGGATGAATTCGAACGCCTCGGCGTGCTGGATGTCAACGCGGTCCAGGCGCTGATGCTGTTCAATATCGGCGATCAGGAAATAACGGCCGGCGAACTGAAATCGCGCGGTTATTATCAGGGCTCGAATGTGTCCTATAATCTGAAAAAACTGGTCGAGACCGGCTATATGCACCACGAACGATGCGTCATCGACCGCCGCTCCGTGCGTGTGCGGCTTACCCCTGAAGGGCAGCGTATTCGAAACGTCGTCGCCGAACTCTTCTCCCGCCATGCCGACGGGCTGCAAGAACGCAGAATTGCCGATATCGGCGAACTCTCGGCCGTCAACGCCACCCTGCGACGGCTGGAACGCTACTGGAGCGACCAGATCCGCTATATCTACTGAAACCGCCGTTCCGCTTCAGCGCGTCAGCCGCGCTTGTCGTGCTGCGCGCAGGCGCTCGAAATCGTCGCCCGCGTGATAGCTTGAGCGCGTCAGGGGCGTTGCCGAAACCATCAGGAATCCCTTGCCGTAAGCCGCCTTTTCGTAGGCAGCAAATTCCTCGGGCGTGACAAAACGGTCAACGCGATGATGCTTGGGTGTGGGTTGCAGATACTGACCGATGGTCAGAAAATCGACATGCGCCGCGCGCAGGTCATCCATTACCTGCAAGACCGCCTGCCGGTCCTCGCCCAGCCCCACCATGATCCCCGATTTGGTGAACATCGCCGGGTCCATTTCCTTGACGCGCTGCAAGAGGCGCAGGCTGTGAAAATAGCGCGCGCCCGGGCGCACCTCGGGGTACAGGCCGGGCACGGTTTCCAGGTTGTGATTGAACACATCGGGCCGCGCCGCCACCACCGTTTCCAGCGCCGAAGCGGGGCATTTCAGAAAATCGGGTGTCAGGATCTCGATTGTCGTATCGGGCGCGCGGTGGCGCACAGCGCGGATCGTCTGGGCAAAATGCTCGGCGCCCCCGTCCTCCAGGTCATCGCGGTCAACAGAGGTGATTACCACATGCTTCAGCCCCAGCGTTGCCACCGCATGCGCCACGCGTCCTGGCTCGAATGCGTTCAGCGCCTGCGGCTTGCCGGTGGCGACATTGCAAAACGTGCAGCCGCGCGTGCAGATCTCGCCCATGATCATCATGGTCGCGTGCCCCTGGCTCCAGCATTCGCCGACATTCGGGCAACCGGCCTCTTCGCAGACCGTGGTCAGCTTGTTGTCGCGCATGATCCGCCGGGTCTCGTTATACCCCGCGCCGCCGGGCGCCTTGACGCGAATCCAGCTCGGCTTCTTTGGCTGTGCCTGATCGGGGCGTCTGGCTTTTTCCGGGTGGCGCTGGTCTGGCAGCTTGAGGTCGCGCATCGCGGTTCCCTTCTTCATGGCTGAGCCGTTAGATAACGCTCCCGGCGTCGGCTGTCCATGTCCGGCGTGCCGCTTCATCTTGCCGCAAATACGCTGGGGGGTGAATTGGCCAAGGGCCAAGAGGGGGGCAAAGCCCCCCTGCCCGGCCAGCGCCGGGCTCAGCGCCCGAGCAGGCGCATTCCCCCGCTCAGCCCTTCCAGCGTCATCGAGACCATCCGATCCTCGAATATCTCGCGGATCATGCGGATCGAATGCGAGTGCTCCCAGTAATGCTGCGGCGTCGGATTGATCCACAGATTGTCGGGCCATTGCTGGCGCGCGCGTGTCAGCCATGTGGCGCCGGTTTCCTCGTTCCAGTGTTCATTCGCACCGCCGACATAGGCGATCTCGTAGGGCGACATATTGGCGTCACCGACGAAAATACACTTATAATCAGAGCCATAGGTGCGCAGCACTTCCCATGTCGGCGTGCGTTCGGACCAGCGCCGCGCATTGTCGCGCCAGACGAATTCGTAAAGGCAGTTATGGAAATAGTAATATTCCATATGCTTGAATTCGGCCTTCGCCGCGCTGAACAACTCCTCCACCACCTTCACATAGGGGTCCATCGAACCGCCCGCATCCAGAAACAGCAGAACCTTCACCGCATTGCGCCGTTCGGGCCGGGTCTTCACATCCAGCCAGCCCTGTTCGGCCGTCGCGCGGATTGTTCCGTCAAGGTCCAGTTCCTCATGCGCGCCGTCACGTGCCCAATGCCGCAAGCGTTTGAGCGCGACCTTGATATTGCGCGTACCCAATTCCACGGAATCGTCGAAATTGCGAAACTCGCGTTTATCCCAGACCTTGACAGCGCGGCCGTGGCGCCCCTCCTTCTGGCCGATACGCACGCCTTCGGGGTTGTAGCCATAAGCGCCGAAGGGCGACGTTCCTGCGGTGCCGATCCATTTGTTGCCGCCCTGGTGGCGGTCCTTCTGCTCTTCCAGCCGCTGACGCAGGGTTTCCATCAGCTTCTCGAACCCGCCAAGCGCCTCGATCTTCGCCCGCTCTTCCTCGGAGAGGTGCTTCTCGGCCATCTTTTCCAGCCATTCGGGCGGGACATCGACAGCTTCCATGACCTGATCTGCGGTAATGGCATCTAGGCCCTGAAAACTATGGGCAAACGCCCGGTCGAACCGGTCGATATGGCGCTCGTCCTTCACCAGCGTCGTGCGGGCGAGATAATAGAACCCCTCGGCATCGAACTGCGCCAGCCCCGCCTTCAGCGCTTCAAGAAAGCTGAGGTACTCGCGCAGGCTTACCGGCACGGCATGCTGGCGCAGGCTGTCAAGGAACGGGCGGAACATCAGAGCATCCGTTCAATACCGATGGTGGCGAATGTGCCCAGGATCGCACCGATCAGTGCCCCTACCGCCGCATATTGCGCGATATCCAGGCCCGAGCCCCCGTGTTTGCGGGCATTGAATGCGCCGATCAATGCGCCGATGATGATGCCTGCGATGATGATCATGCCTTGCCTCCGGGCCCTTTGGCCACTTCATGCCTTTTTCGCCGTTCAGCGCGCTGCCACCCTGATCGCCGCGCCGGTCAGGCGTGCGATCTCATCGAGCCGGGCGCGCGCGGCGGCATCCGAGCCGAAGCCATAACGCGCAGCGGCCATGCTGTCGAGCCTCACCCGCTCGGCCTGATCGCCCTGACCCAACTGTTCCAGCGCTTCGGCGCGAATGAATGCCAGCGAGGCCAGGAAGGCCGCGTTTTCAGTGTGTTCGGCCATCGGGCGGGCGCGCGAGGTCAGCTCCAGCACCGTTTCATACTGCGCGGTCGCCAGCGCCTGCACCGCCAGATGCATGTCCAGATGCGCCACATGCACCTCACCGCCAGGTAACTGGCGATAGATCTCTGCCGCTGTCAGCAGCGCCATCAGCCCGGCATCGCCCCGGTCGCGCGGAGCCAGACGCGCGGTCAGCATCAGGCTGAGTGCGAGCCGCGAGCCGCCCCAGCCCTGCGCGCGCGCCAGATCCAGCGCACGCATTGCGCCCGCGCGCCGTTCTGCCAGGTTGTTTTCACTGGAAAGCGCCTGTTCGATCGCCAGCACCCATTCACGCGGGGTCGGTCCGGCGGAAGGTCCGGGGGAACGGCGACCGGCAGGGTTGAGGCGATTGAAGATTGTCGGCAGCCGCGCCGCCACCTCCTCCCGTGTCATGCCGGGGCGCAACTCTGGCGCGTTCCAGACGCGCAGCACCAGCATGTCAAAGCCGGTCAGCGTGGTCTGAAAGTTGTCGTCGTTGAACACGCTGTCGGTGAGCCGGTAAAGATCGTTGAGCGGGCCCAGCGCCTGCGCGATCTCTTCATGCAGGCAATCGCGGATCTCTTGCGGGGTGGTGTCGGCGGGCACAAAGACCGCCGCCGCCCGCCGTTGGCTGACGCGCGTCCAGTCGATCGTCGGGCTGCGGCGGTTGGCGCTGAACTCCTCCCAACTCTCGACATTGGGCACCACGAAACAGGCCGCCGAAGGCACCACCATGCGCATCTGTCGGCGCGGCACGAATTCGACAGTTACGACATTGTCGCCCGGTGCGACAGCATTGCCCGGTGCGCGCGCGATGTCGATCTGGGCCTCGGTGCGCAGCCGAACCAGCAGGCGGTCAAGATCGACCTGTGCCAGCGGTGATATCTCGCCGCGCGTGACCACGTTCACCGGGCCTTCGAAACGCGAGAACTGCGGAATGGCCCGCCCGCTTTCCATGAAGAAACCCAGCTCCAGCAGGTCTTCGACCATTTCGGCATTGGCGCGGGCCGGGGGCATCGGGCGGGGCGTGCCGGGGTCATAGACACGCAGCACCGGTGCCATGGGTGCGGTTTGCAACCGCTGCGCCTCGGTTCCGGCAACGCAGCCGCCAAGCGCCATGGCAAGGGTGAGAACCAGATACTTCATGCCGCCACCCTTTGATCGAGCAGTTCAAGCGCGCGGTCATAATCGGCCAGTGTGCCGCCCGGCGCGGTCTCGGACAACAGCCGGCGCCAGGCCCGTGCGCCCGGTTGGCCTGCGAAAAGCCCCAGCATATGCCGCACCACACCACTGAGCCGCCCGCCCTGTGCCAGATGCGCGGCAATCTGCGGGCGCATGGCATGGGCGACGGCGACCGGGTCGGCATCCGGGCCGGGCATGCCGAATATACGCCGGTCAGCGCTGGCCAGCACCGCCACCGGATGGTGATAGGCCGCGCGCCCGATCATCACGCCGTCCAGCCCCTGCGCCAGCAGCGCCTCGGCCTGATCGAGCGTGGCGATGCCGCCATTGATGCAGATCGTCAGGTCAGGGAAAGCGCGTTTCATCGCCACCACCAACGGGTAATCCAGCGGCGGCACATCGCGGTTTTCCTTGGGTGACAGCCCCTTGAGCCAGGCTTTGCGGGCATGCACGATCACCCGCTTCACCCCGGCATCGCGCATCACCTCAAGAAAGGCGGGCAGCACCTGTGCAGGCTCCTGATCATCGACTCCGATGCGGCATTTTACCGTGATTTCGGCCCCACATGCCGCCGCCATGGCGCTGACGCAATCGCCCACAAGTGCCGGTTCGCGCATCAAGACCGCGCCGAAACAGCCCGACTGCACACGGTCCGAGGGGCAACCGACGTTCAGGTTGATCTCGTCATAGCCCTCATCCGCGCCCAGCCGCGCCGCCTGTGCCAGTTCGCGCGGGTCCGAACCGCCCAGTTGCAGCGCCACGGGCTGCTCGACCGGATCGAAGCCCAGCAGATGCCGCGCGCCCCCGCGCACCAGCGCCGCTGATGTCACCATCTCGGTATAAAGCAGCGCCTGCCGCGACAGATGGCGGTGGAACTGGCGGCACTGGCTGTCCGTCCAGTCCATCATCGGCGCGACGGACAGGCGATAGGCGGGAAAGGGGGTGGTGGTTTGTGACACGGGGGTGAGGGCTTTTTTCTGGCGTTCAATGTTAAGATATAAACGAGCAGCAAGGCGGCGTCCACAAAGGCACTGCGACAAAAGCTGCCGCGGCGAAGGTATGCGTGCGCCTTGACATCCGCGCCCCGGCGCACCACTGACCAACAGTTGTCTAAAAGGAGCGCTGACCGTGACCAACCCTGCCGCCACCGACCGCCCCACCAAGACCATTCTGCGCGCCCTTGCCGGCGAGAAGCAGGCCGTGCCGCCGGTCTGGATGATGCGCCAGGCGGGCCGCTACCTGCCCGAGTACCGCGCCACGCGCGCCAAGGCGGGCGATTTCCTCAGCCTGTGCTACAACCCCGAGCTGGCCGCCGAGGTGACGTTGCAGCCGATCCGCCGCTATGGTTTCGATGCGGCGATCCTGTTTGCCGATATCCTGTTGCTGCCGCAGGCTCTGGGCGCCGATCTGTGGTTTGTCACCGGCGAGGGGCCGCGGCTGTCGACCATCACCGGGCCGGGTGATCTGGCCGCGCTCAAACCCGTGGATGAGATCCATGACACGCTCAACCCGGTTTACCAGACGCTGCGCATCGTCTCGCGCGAACTGCCGCGCGAGACCACGCTGATCGGTTTTGCCGGTGCCCCCTGGACGGTGGCGACCTATATGGTGGCCGGGCGTGGCACGAAGGATCAGGGCCCGGCGCACAAGCTGAAGGATGAGCAGCCCGGCGTGTTCGATGCCTTGATTGAGCGGATTACGCTGGGCACGATCGAGTATCTGTCCGCCCAGATTCAGGCCGGCGCCGAGGTAATCAAGCTGTTTGACAGCTGGGCAGGGTCGCTCAAGGGTGAGGATTTCGACCGCTTCGCGCTGGAACCTGCGCGCCGCATCATAAAGGAGCTGAAAGCGCGCCACCCCGGCCTGCCGATCATCGCTTTCCCGCGCGAGGCCGGTGAGCGCTATATCGGTTTCGCCCGCGCCACTGGCGCCGATTGCGTGGCAATCGACAATTCGGTAGACGCCGATTGGGCCGCCAGGCATGTGCAGGTCGACGGATGCGTGCAGGGAAATCTGGCGCCCGGCCATATGGTCACGGGCGGTCCCGCGCTGGTGTCCGAGACGAAGCGCATTGTGCGCGCCTTCGCCGGGGGGCCACATATCTTCAACCTTGGCCATGGCATCACGCCGGATGCCGACCCCGACAATGTCAGCCGCATGATCGAGGCCATCCGCGGCTGACAGATCACAGGCTGGCGGCGTTGGTTTTCGCCGCCAGTGCGCCCTTGGCCCAGGCCTGCATCACCTTGATGGCCACTGGCACCGTCAGCGCCGTAGCCGCCAACAGCAATGCCGACCCCAGCGCCAGCCCCGCGGTTGAACTGCCAAAGGCCATCAGCACGGCTGTTGCTGCGGCCGCCAGCGGAAAGGTCAATGCGCCCCAGAGTGGCGAGAAGCCGGCCGCCAGAAGCCACCGCCCCGACGCCACGAGAACGAGCAGGATCGCCAGCGCCAGCGCGCCAAAGCCCGTCGCCCAGCCGCCCCAGCCCAGGAGCGCGCTGACCGTCGTGAACAGGCTCGCCGGGGCCAGATGGATCGCCAGAAGCGGCCGCAGCGGCGCAGGCGGCACGCGCCGCCAGAGTTGCACCACGCTGACCGCCCAGATCACCACCGCGAAGGCTGTCGTCACCGCCAGCAAACCTGCCGCCAGCCGCGTGTAGCCCATAGGCACCAACGAAAGCGGCGCAAGGACATGACCCACGAACAGCAGGTGGAAAACCGGGGTCACGGTTCGCCCTTCTTCGGGACCGCGCGCCAGAACCCAAAGAACAAGCGCGCCGAGGCCCGCCAGCAGCACCGTGGCAACCGCCACCATCACCAGCGCCAGGCCCGGTGCATAGGGCACCATGACGGCGGCCAGCAGGCTCAGGCACAAGACCCCCGCCGCAACCCCCGCGCGCCCTGGCAAGATCTGCAACTCCTCGATCAGCACCCCCGGACGGCGCAGAGGTTTGGCCAGCCAGGCAACCGCGCAGAAAACATAGAGCAACGCCACCGCACCCAGCACCGCTTCGGCGACCGAGGCGATGGCGATATTGGCCATTACCTCGCCCAGCAGCCGCCAGCCCAATCCCATCCCCAACAAGCCCATTACCGGGGGGAATATCGCCGGTGGAGTTCGACGCCACAGGCCCGGCGGATTGGCGACCAGTGGCGGTGGTGGCGGAAAATGGCGCTTGGGATCGGTCATGGTCTGGCTCATCCTTGCCCTGGGCATAAGCCCGTCGCGCAAACTGTCCCGTGAATAATGATCAGGCGCAAGGGCCAAGCGCATTGCCCGCTGTCCCGTTCCGGCGATAGGTTGCCACCATCGCGCGCGCCGCCGGAGATCGCCATGCCTCAGCCTTGCCCCCCCACGCCGCATCCCCCGCCCCAGCTTCTGGCCGATATCGGCGGCACCAACACGCGGCTGGCGCTGGCCGATGGCGGAAGGTTGCGCCCCGGCAGCATCCGGCGGTTTCGCAATGCGGGATACGATACATTCTCGGCGCTGCTGACCGAATACCTGCGCGACGGTGCGATCAGCAGTTGCGCCGGGGTTTGCATCTCTGTGGCAGGGCCGGTGCGCAACGATGCAGTGCAGATGACCAATCTGGGGTGGGAACTGACACGCGCGGCGCTTTCCCGGCAGACCGGCAGCACAACTGTCCATTTCCTCAATGACCTTCAGGCCCAGGGCCTGGCGCTTGATGCCGTGAGCACCCGAAATCAACGCACCCTGCTGGCGGGACCGGATGCACCCGAGGCGATAACACGGCTGGTGGTCGGAATCGGCACCGGGTTCAACGCCGCGCCTGTGCATCGCATGGCGCAGGGGCTTTTCGTGCCGCCGTCGGAATGTGGCCATATCCATCTGCCCCGACACGAAGCCGACGAGGCAGCGCTGGCCGACTGGCTGGCCGCCCGACACGGTATTGCAACAGTGGAAGAGGCTCTATCCGGTCGCGGGCTGTCTGCGATCCACCTGTTTCTGGGTCACGGCGCCAGCCCGCCCGATGCCCTGGTTGCAGGTATTGCTGCGGGCGATCCGTCCACGCAGGCCACCGGCGCGCTTTACGCCAGACTGCTGGGCCGGGTGCTGGCGGATCTGGCGCTGATCCACCTGCCCTATGGTGGTATCTGGCTGATTGGCGGCACCGCGCGCGCCATCGGCCCGCATCTGGCCGGCTTCGGACTGGCGCGGCATTTCCGGGCGATGGGTCGCTATGCCCCGCTGATGGAGGCGTTTTCGATTCATCTGATCGAGGATGATTACACCGCCCTTGCAGGTTGCGCCGCCTGGTTGGCCGCTCAGCCCGCTTGAAACGACCCGATGGCGCGCCTGTGTCTTGTCGCGGCGGCTGTGCTGCGCCATATCTGACGCATGATCAAGTTTCTGCCCATTCTTCTGGTAATCGGCTACGGGTTGCTGATGTATCAGTTCTCGGCCTTGCGTACCCGGCGTGAGCTGGATGAGCGCTCGACCGTGCTGGTCGATCCCCGGCTCAAGGCATTGACCGAAAAGATGGCGCGCGCGCTGGATCTCAAGCGCATCCGCGTTCATGTCTATGAGATCGAGCCGGTGAACGGGCTGGCTGCGCCCGATGGCCGGATCTTCCTGACGCGGGGATTCTTGCGCAAGTATCAGGCGGGAGAGGTCAGCGCCGAAGAGCTTGCCTCGGTCATCGCGCATGAACTGGGCCATGTTGCGCTGGGGCATTCGCGCCGCCGGATGATCGATTTCTCGGGCCAGAACGCGATACGACTGGCGCTCGCAGCGGTGCTGAACCGTTTTCTGCCGGGCATCGGTGCGCTGATTGCAGGCGCGCTGGTAACGGTTCTGGCGGCGGGGCTGAGCCGCTCGGACGAATACGAGGCAGACGCCTATGCCGCCGCGCTCCTGACCAAGGCGGGCATCGGCACCGGGGCGCAGAAATCACTGTTCGCCAAACTCGGGACCATCACCGGCTATGCCGGTGCCCCGCCCGTCTGGCTGGCCAGCCACCCCAAGAGCGAAGACCGGATCCGCGCGATTGAAGAACTTGAGGCGCGGTGGTTGAATGAAGACTGAAATCCCTTATAAGAAGCCTATTCGAACAACCGATTCTTTTAACAAACTGCTTTGATAAAACTCTGCGCCTGCATCTAGAGGAGTTCGCCCTATATCAAATAGAGGAGTTACCACTCTTATCTCCCTCTCCACAGAAAACCTTATGTCTTTTGAGAATGCCGCTCGAACATAATGGGCATAACTATCACTCTTGTAGTTGTAATTCTTTGGAAGAAATCCATGATATGTTACAGCCTTAAATGCTGAATCATAGTGGACGCGGCCAGCAAGAGCTGCGGGCAGCCTCCGGTCAATCATTCTCCTATTTCTTTTCAACTTCGCTTGGCGCATAGTTCCTCTTAAGAACTTCTTAAAATCTATTTCACAAAATGCGGTGTAGCTAGAGTTCCCGCGATATTCGAAGTTCTCTTCGCGGACACCCGAAACCATGGCGATGTGATGATGCAGATCATATTCCCCATAGGTTGCACAAAATGTATGGTCGTTAATATACCATACGAACTTAACATTTATTGAGGGTGTTATAGATTTTTTTGCCTTGAAAATGGGTGTGCTAAAGTCTTCCACATATGATGGCAAGCAATTAAAATCAAATATTAGATCGCCTTCCATTTCATCATCAAGTACGCCACTGGCAGAAACACACTCCAGTCCTCTCCTGTACACCCGGTTGGTTCCAAATCTAAATCTTCCATTCTTTATGTCATCCAAATACATTGGATCAAAGTACTTTGTGATCACTCGGTCACTCTTAGCTCGATCATCAATAAAATGAATTTTTGGGGGTAATGTAATCCCTCTTACACGAGATCGTTTCTGAATCACTGAACCTCTCCCTCAAATCAAAGAACGCGTTTGCATCGCTCATTCGGATCCGGTGCATCCTAGCAGTAGTCCCTCTACTTGTCGCTTTCCTTCCAAAAAAGGGGCAAGGCCTGTGGCCCTGCCCCCCAATAATGCACTGGTACTCAAATCCTTTTCGTTATGCCCCTTCAGCACGACAGGGGCATGACAGGCCGGCTCAGCGCGGCTCGAACTTGCCGATCGGCAGTTTCAGATAGCTGTGGCCGTCGCTTTCCGGCTCAGGCAACCGCCCGCCGCGGATATTCACCTGCAATGCCGCCAGCATCCGTGCCGGCAGTTTCAGCGTTTCATCGCGGGCATCGCGTGTGGCGATGAACTCGTCCTTGCTGATCCCGTCCTTCACATGCTTGTTGCGCGCGCGGTGCTCGGCCACGGTGGCCTCATACTTCGGCGCTTCGCCTTCGGCCGGGTAATCATGGCCCACGAACAGCCGGGTCTCGGGCGGCAGATCCAGGATCGCGCGGATCGAGTTCCAGAGATCCTCGGATGATCCGCCGGGAAAATCGGCGCGCGAGGTGCCACTTTCAGGATACATCAGCGTGTCATGCACAAAGGCCGCATCCCCCGCCACATAGGTGATCGAGCCCAGCGTGTGGCCGGGCGAGAACATCACCTTGACCGGCACATTGCCCACCATGAATTCATCGCCATGGTAGAAAAGCTTGTCCCATTGCGAGCCGTCGGTGGGAAAGTCACCGGGCAGGTTATACTTGTCCTTCCACAGTTTCTGAATATCGCGCACCTTCTCGCCGATCGCACGCGGCGCGCCCAGCTTTTCGGCCAGATAAGGCGCGGCGCTGAAATGGTCGGCATGGGGGTGAGTGTCCAGAATCCATTCAACCTTGATCCCCCGATCCTTGACGTAAGCCAGGATCTCATCAGCAGATTCGGTGGTGACGGCACCGGCTTCGGGATAGAAATTCCAAACCGGATCGACAATCGCGCCCTTCATGGTTTCAGGGTCATGAAAGACATATTGCAGGCTGCCCGTGGGGCGGTCGAAAAAGGCTTTTACGACAGGCGAAGCGGTCATTGCGCTGCTCCTCAAACTGGTTGCGTTGAAAAACATATATAATATTCTGAATATATTTCAACCCCAACCTGCCCCAGCGATAACCAGGGCAGGAAAGGCGCTTTTTTACAGGGCCTTGCCCAGTTCCTTCGCGTGCAACCAATCGGCATGCCTTGGCGCGCGCTTGGTGCGATTCCACTCTTCCAGCATGTCCCATTTGACCGAATCGAGTCGCGCCAGCAGGGCCTCTTCCTCTGGATCCGGGCAAGCCAGTTCGATCCGGTGGCCATTGGGATCGAAGAAATAGATCGAATGGAAGATCGAATGATCGGTCACACCCAGAACCTCGACGCCATTCGCTTCAAGATGGTCCTTGAACGCCAGAAGCGTATCGCGATCCTTCACCTTGAAGGCGATATGCTGAACCCAGACGGGGGTGTTGGGGTCACGCCCCATCTCGGGTTTGGTGGGCAGCTCAAAGAAGGCCAGAATGTTTCCCATCCCCGCATCGAGGAAGATGTGCATGTAGGGGTCGGGCTCGTGGGTCGAGGGAACGCGATCTTCAGCGATGGCCAGAACGAAATCCATGTTCAGCATGGTCGTATACCATTCGACCGTCTGTTTGGCATCGCGGCAGCGATAGGCGACGTGGTGCATCTGGTCGACCTTCAGCACCGGGCCTGAGCGGGCATCCATCGTCTGGGCGGGGGCGTTCATCTTTCTCCTCCTTCATTGCATATGCAACGAATTTGAAGCACATCGGGCGCCGCAAGTCAATGTCGTTGCATTTGCAATGACCTTACCAGCCATACAGGATCGTCACCCCCGTCTGGCCGCGCCCGCTCTGCACCACATGGCCCGAGGTGTTGCGGCCGAACTGGAACAGGCCATGGGCTTGGTTGCCGCCCTCCTGGGTGATCGAGCCGTCATGGCCGCGCCCCTCCTGATGGATGATCGCGGTCGTCCCCCGGCCACGCTGCACAATGGCAGCAGCATTGTTCACACCGTTCTGAGTGACATGGCCGTTGCCGCGCAGATCGCGGTGAACGGCATACAGCGCCAGCCCCAGCCTCAGGGCGCGCGCCTCATCGGCGTTGCGCGGGTTGAGCTGGATCGACAGCGCACCGCTGGCCTCGGCAGGAAGCGGGGCAAGCGCGGCTCCGGTGATCGTGGCAAGCGTCAGGGCAAGGGCGAGGGTTTTCATGGCGGTCTCCTTTTCAAAGCGGAAGGAAAGCTTGGCGCGGGGCGCTTGTAAAACGCCCAACGCCGGGGCACTAAAGCGTGCTGTCACTGCACCGCAGATGCTCGCCGTTGACCCTTACTTCCAGATCGGCGGCATATTGGGCCCGGCTACCGCCCAGCATTGTCTGACCAAGCATGGCGGGCACAGCAGGCGTCGCGGTAAAATCGCCCGATTGGTTGATCATAGCCTGACCGCCCGACGAACGGCTGGAAATGGCCAGCCGATAGGTTCCGCTGACCGGGCGGTCGGCATTGACGCGGCCTTCGATCGTGGTTGTGCCGCGATCATCGGTGATGCTGATCTCGCAGCGCACCGGCCCGCTGCTGGCGCTGCCGGTACCCGCCTGGCTGGCGGGAATGCCGAAGGCCGCTGCGGCCAGGCCAACAACAGCGCCACCCAGAATCAGGGCTGGCAGGCGGGCGGTGTGGTGAATGCGTTTCATCTCGTTCCTCCGAGTTCGGGAAAAGGCAAGGCTGCCGGGCCGCAGCCCGGCAACCGGCTGGCCGGGGTCATTCCTGAACGATCGCAACCACATTGTTCGAACCGTTCTGCTGGACCGATGCCGAACTGCCGCGCCCGACCTGCACAACCGCCACGACATTGCGCCGCCCATGCTGGGTAACTTCCGCGGTATGGCGGCTGCCGATCTGGGCCACACCCACGGTGTTCGCACGGCCGCCCTGATGGGTATCAACGCTGTTGGCATGCCCGCTCTGGCCAATCACCGCGCGGTTGCGGCGGCCGTCCTGGGTGTTGATCGTCACGTTCGAGCTGCCCTGCTGCACAACGGTCAGCCGCTGACCATAGCCGTGCTGCCCGCCGCCTATGGTGTTGTTGGCACCCCATTGCTCGATCTGAACGCGATGACCATTGGCAAGGGCGGGTGCTGCGAAAACGGTCGAGGCGACCAGCAGAAGTGCGGCAGCGGTTTTGGCAGTCTTGGCAATAAACATGGGATTGCTCCTGTTGTAAGGTCCGGGTGCCGGTGGCACGGATGGGTCTTTCTCTCGCCGGTCAGTGCAGGTCTGCCTGATCTGCGCCGCCGATGAACCAAACCTGCCGCCAACGGCCCAGTCAGGCAAAAACACGCCGACGAAAACCAATAGCCATGGCCGCGCTATCTGATAACCATCGCCCAAAAACCCGCCATGCCATTGCTTTATATTGTTTTTTATTAAATTCATGGTTGCTGTGCGCCCGCCCTGCAACTGACAGCACGCCACGGCGCAGGATTGACACAGCCCCCCCAAACAGCACAGAACTGCGCATCACGGGGTCAGGTTATCCGATAACGCCTGCATCGCGGGCCGAATGGCGGCCCAAGACGGCGAAGTCACCCCGGCGCGGCCCAGGCCACGAATCGATCAGCGCGGAAAGGCGGCCATGAACGGACGGCCAGAGAAACACTCGCTCACCCTGCGCGGGCACCGCACGTCGGTTTCGCTGGAAACCGAATTCTGGGAAGCCTTCCGCGCCCTTGCCCGCGCCCGCCATCAAGGCATCAACGAACTCGCCGCCGAGATCGACGAAACCCGCGGCGACCGTGGGCTTGCCTCGGCCATCCGGGTTACGGTGCTTCGTGCGCTCCAGAACTCCGATTGCCCCAAACACGATCAGAGCTGAACCAGCCGCCCTCATGTTGTGTCTGAAACGATCCTGGCGGCGAATGGGCCGCAGGCCCAGAGGGGGCGAAGCCCCCTACCCCTTCCGCCGCGCCACACCGAGATCAGAGCGCGCGCAACCCCTTGGCATAACGACGCGCATTGGCCTGATACCCCTGGGCCGACCGCTTCAGACTGGCGATAGCCTGTTCGTCCAGTTCACGTACCACGCGACCGGGGCTGCCCATCACCAGTGATCCGTCAGGAATCTCCTTGCCTTCAGTGATCAGCGCCCCCGCACCGATCAGGCAGTTCCTGCCGATCTTCGCGCCATTCAGCACCGTCGCCCCCATGCCGATCAGGCTTTCATCGCCGATCGTGCAGCCATGAAGGATTACATTATGGCCAATGGTGCAGTCGCGGCCGATGGTCAGCGGATACCCCATATCGGTATGCAGCACGCTCGATTCCTGGATATTCGAGCCGTCACCAACCGTGATCCATTCATTGTCACCGCGCAGCGTCGCGCCGAACCAGACAGAGGCCGCCACGCCCAGCCGCACCCGGCCGATGACATTGGCATCCGGTGCCACCCAGGCACCCTCGCCCAGTTCGGGGATCAGGTCATCAAGGGCGTAGATCATGCTTGCTCTCCGTTCTGCCGGGTGGTGAATTCGCTGTTGAGGCCGCGCACGAAATCGTTCAGCCAGGGCTGACGCTCGCGGCGCAGGCGCTCGGCGCGAATGATGGTGATAAGGGCTTCGGCAGCGCGGTCGATATCGTCGTTTACCAGTACGTAATCATATTCGGCCCAATGGCTGATCTCGTCACGCGACCGGGCCATGCGCCCGGCGATCACCGCATCGCTGTCCTGCGCGCGCCCCCTGAGCCGCTGCTCCAGCGCCGCAATCGAAGGCGGCAGTACGAAGATCGATACCACATCCTTGCCCAGGCTTGAGTTGCGCACCTGCTGGCCGCCCTGCCAGTCGATATCAAAGAGCGTATCGCGCCCCTCGGCCATTGCCGCTTCGACCGGCGCCTTGGGCGAGCCGTAGTAATTGCCGAAGACCTCGGCATGTTCCAGCATCCCGCCCGCATCCACCAGCGCCTCGAATTCCGACCGCGCCGTGAAATGGTAGTGCTCGCCATCCACCTCGCCCGGACGCGGCGCACGCGTCGTCGCCGAGACCGAGAAAGCCAGCGTCGGGTCCCAGTCCATCAGCCGCCGCGCCAGCGTCGATTTTCCCGCACCCGAGGGCGAGGACAGGATGATCAGTAGCCCGCGCCGCTGCATGTCTTACTCCAGATTCTGAACCTGCTCGCGCATCTGGTCGATCACCGTCTTGAGGTCAAGGCCGATCCGCGTAAGTTCCGCATGTTGCGCCTTGGAACAGAGTGTGTTGGCCTCGCGGTTGAATTCCTGCATCAGGAAATCCAGCTTGCGCCCCACCGGCGCCTTGCTTTCCAGAAGGGCATTTGCAGCCTCGCAATGCGCGGCCAGCCTGTCCAGCTCTTCGGTGATGTCCGATTTGACGGCAATCATGGCCAGTTCCTGTTCCAGCCGTCCGGGTTCGACCGTGGGTGCCACCTCGGTCAACCGGGCAAGCGCCGCGCGCAGGGCTTCGATCTGGTCAGCGCGCCGGGTCTCGGCGGCCCTGCGGGCAGCGGCTTCCAGAGTGGCGATCTGCGCCACCTGCCCTTTCAGCACCGGCAGCAATGCCGCGCCTTCACGTTGGCGCGTGGCATCGAACGCATCGATCAGCGGATCGATCTGTTCGACCAGCGCGGCCACCAGCGGCGCAGGGTCAACGACCTCGGCACCATTGTCGATGACACCCCGAAGCGACAGCAGATCGGCCGCGCTCATCGGCGCCAGCGCAAAACCGCGCGCCTCGGCGCGGGCCTCGGTCTGTGCGAGCATGCTGAGCGCGGCTTCCAGCGCCGTTGCGTTCAGGCGCAGCGCCGCCGCAGCATCGGCACGCACCAGTTTCAGCGAAACCGTCACATTGCCGCGCCCGATGCGCAGGCTGATACGCTTGCGCAGCTCGGCCTCCAGCCCGTCGAGCCCCTCGGGCAGGCGAAAGCGCAAATCCAGCCCTCGCCCGTTGACTGCGCGCATGTCCCACTGGCAGCCATACTGCCCCGCGCGCCCTGATATCTCGCCGCTCCAGGCGGCGAAGCCGGTCATGGATTTAACCATTTGTTAAGATACAACTCCAATTTGAAGCAAAACGGTGGCATAACGGATGCCACAAGGACTCACCGCCCAGACGTTAACACCGGACCCGCCCGAACTGCCAGTCTGCTTGGCAATCGGGCCGATCAACCACAACCGCCCGGAGGCACGAACCATGTCAGACACCACCGACACCCTGACCGTCCGGCCGCAAACCGGCACCTTGCTGCGCCTGCCCTTCGCGCTGCGCGGGCCAGCACTGGAATACCCGCTCGCGTCCCAGGTTCTGCACTATTGGGAAACGGTGCGCGAAGGGAGAACCGCGCCCGCCCGTTCCGAGATCGATCCGCGCAATATCTCGCAAGCGCTTGAATATACCTTCATCGCCGAATTCGTGACCCCCGATATCGCCCGGCTGCGGATCGCTGGCCGCCAGTTCGAGGATCTCCTGGGCATGGACCCGCGCGGCATGCCGCTGGGCGTGTATTTCAGCCTCGATGCCCGCGACGAGCTGGCCCTTGCGCTGGGGCAGGTGTCACAAGGCGCGCGCGCGCAACTGCCGCTGCGCGGCGAAAGCGGGCTTGGCAAGCCCGGCCTCGACGGATTGTTGCTGCTTCTGCCGCTGACCGATGCCGCCGGCAGGATCAGCCGCGTGCTGGGTGTGCTGGAAACCCATGGCCAGATCGGCCGGACGCCACGCCGGTTCAAGCTGGCCGCGCAACAGATCAGGATCACCACGCCGCCCGCATCGCTGCCCCCGGTCGTTGCAACCGGGTTCCGGCCTGCAGAGTCCGGGCTGGCCGCCTCACCGCCCCCCATCCGGCCTGCAGCCGTTGGCCGCCCTCGTTTGCGCGTTATCAAGGGTGGCCGCGCCGGCTAGATTTCAAACCTGGCCATAAAGCGCCTCGGCGCGCCGCTCGAACGCGCCGACCACACGGCGCATCGCCTCATCGAAGACCACACCGATGACCTTTTGCAACAGCGCGTTGCGAAACTCGAATTCAACGAAGAACCGAACCTCGCAGCCACCCTCGGGTCGGTCCTCGACCTCCCAATGGGAATGCAGGAAACGAAACGGGCCATCCAGATATTCGGTTTCGATCCGCCCCTCGGCAGGCAGAAGTGTCACGCGTGAACCAAACTTCTCGCGGAACACCTTGAACGAGATGACCAGATCGGCCTCCATCACCTCGGCGCCTTCCGATCGTCCGGCCAAGGGCTTGCGCGAGCGGATGCGCGCGGCGGCGGTCCACGGCAGAAAGTCAGGATAACGCCCCACATCAGCCACCAGATCGTAGATCTGTTGCGCGCTGTAGGGCAGTCTGCGGTTTTCGGCGTGACGGGGCATCCGGCACCTCTGGTCAGTATATCCGCCTTTTCGTAAACTGCACGCCGCTTGACAAGACCTGCAACGCGCATCCAGCCCCGAAGGGACATAATGACCCAGCCTAGTTACGTGATCGATCAGATGATCTCGGCCAAATCCATCGCCGCACGGGTCGAATCCCTTGCAACCGAAATCACCGCCGCCTTCGCGGATACTGAAAAGCTGGTGGTGGTGGGCCTGCTGCGCGGCTCGTTCGTATTCATCGCCGATCTGGTTCGCGAGATCGACCTGCCGCTGGAGGTCGATTTTCTTGAAGCCTCAAGTTATGGCGATTCCATGCATTCCTCGCGCGAAGTGCGCATCCTGAAAGACCTGCGCGGCGAGATTGCCGGGCGCGATGTGCTGGTGGTCGAAGATATTGTCGATACCGGCTTCACGCTGCACCATGTCAAGAACATGCTCCTCTCCCGCGAGCCAAAGCGGCTGGAAGTCTGCGCACTTCTGGACAAACCCACCCGCCGCGAGGTCGAGATCAAGGCCACCTGGACGGGCTTTGAAATTCCTGATGAATTCGTGGTTGGCTACGGCATCGACTACGCACAGCGCAACCGCAACCTCCCCTATATCGGCACGGTGCGCTTCACCTGAATCCGCCCCCTTCACCTGTTCACAAATATCCCGGGGGGTGAGGCCGCAGGCCGAGGGGGGCAGCGCCCCCCTGCCCGCTCAGCCCGGTTTGCGTAACAGATGGATCATCGGCATGAAACGCGCGAAAGTTGCGCTCAACGTCCGTCCGGGTCAGCGTCGGGCCACGAAAAAACCGCTTTTCAGCATCGTGCGCGGCCTCCGGGGTGTTATGTGATCGAAAGATCGCAGACCGCGAACGCTCGCCCGCCCGCCCTGCGGCTGGGCCAATGACGGTCGCGCTTTTGCCTTGAAAGCACCCAATTCCAGCTGATCGCCTGCGGGTTCGGTGCGGTTCTGGGTCTGTAGTTACCCTGAGAATACAGCCTGATCGATGGGCACGAGCCATCCGGGCACACCTTTGTAATGCATAAGAAAACTCTCTGAAACGGATGTGCCCGCCGGTGGATTGTCGCGCAACCGGCAACATCCGCGCAATACCGTTTCGCACATGCCAAACAATTCCTTGCCTTTGCCACTTCCTGCGCCGTTTTCTGCCACGCTGGCTTGGTGTATCCTCCCTCAAGGTTGCGAGAAGCCACAGACGTTCAGTGAACCACACGAGGAAAGCATGTCCGACGAAACGATCGAGATCTTTGACGCCGGTGAAGCTGCGTCCGATTCGGACTGGTTGGCGATCATGGACGAGATCGGCGAGGAGACCGGCTATTTCGAGATGCTGGGACAGCACCATTCGGCGTTCTTCAACGATCAGGGGCCGGTGCTTCTGGTCACCTTCGAAACGATGGCGGGCGTGCGCGCGGCAGGCGGGGCACAGATGCCGCTGGGCTATCAGATCGCCGCACCGCGCGGCTGGTCCAGCCTGACGATCTTCGCCCATGAGGAAACCTGGTATCGGGACCACTCTGTCTGGGGCTATTTCGACCGGCTGATCGATGACGCCTTCTTCGAAGATTTCGACCGCGTGGTGTTTTATGGTGCCGGGATAGGTGGTTACGGGGCAGCGGCCTTCTCGGTGGCGGCCCCAGGTGCCACGGTGCTGGCGCTGGCTCCGCAAGCGACACTGACCACCGACACCGCCGAATGGGATCGCCGGTTCCTGAAGGCGCGCCGGCTCGATTTCACCTCGCGCTTCGGCTATGCGCCCGACATGATCGAGGGCAGCGAAAAAGTCTTCATCCTCTACGATCCGGCGCAACAGGTCGATGCGGTCCACGCCGCCCTGTTTCGCGGCCCGCAAGTAACCAAGCTGCGCGCGCGAAACATCGGCCGAGATCCGCAGGCCGAACTGGCGCGCATGTCGGTGCTGCGACCGCTGATGGATGCGGCCTGTTCGGGCACGCTGAGCGCGCAACGCTTTTACGAATTGTGGCGTGCGCGGCGGACCCACCCGCAGTATCTGGGCCGTCTGGCCGCACGCGTGCAGGCGATGAAACGCCCTGCCCGGCTGGTGCGTACACTGCGTGCGGCTCTGGCGAAGGTAGAGCACCCGCGCCTGCGTCAAGCTCTGGACGAGGCCGAGGCTGCCCTGACCCGCGACAAGACCGCGCAGGCAACGGGCCGGCCCAGCCGCTGACGCGGCGCGCAAACCCTCTTCACAGGCACGCGGCGGCGGGGTAAACCGCCGCCATGACCCGCATCCTGACCCTCACCCGCCCCGACGATTTTCATCTGCATCTGCGCGACGGCGCCATGCTGCAAGGGATCGCGCCCGAAACCGCGCGCGATTTCGCGCGGGCGATCATCATGCCCAATCTGGTGCCGCCAGTGGTGACCGGCGCGCAGGCGAGCGCCTACCGAGAGCGGATCATGGCAGCCTTGCCCGGCGCCGATTTCACACCGCTGATGACCCTTTACCTGACCGAGGCCAGCGACCCGGCCGATATCATCGCCGCCCACCGCACCGGGTTGATCACAGCGGTTAAGCTGTATCCCGCCGGGGCAACCACGAATTCCGCTCAGGGCGTCAGCAGCTTCGAGAAGGTTCGCGCAACGCTTGACGCGATGGCCGAGGCCGGGGTGCCGCTTTGCGTCCACGGCGAGGTGACCGACCCGTCAGTCGACATTTTTGACCGTGAAGCGGTCTTCATCGACCGCGTGCTCGATCCGATCCGCCGCGCCACGCCGGGGCTGCGCGTGATCATGGAGCATGTCACCACCGCCGATGCCGTGGCCTATGTGCAAAGCGCCGAATCCGGTCTGGCGGCAACCATCACCACGCACCACCTGGTCATCAACCGCAACCATATCCTGGTTGGCGGAATCAAGCCGCATTACTATTGCCTGCCCGTCGCCAAGCGTGAAAGCCACCGACTGGCGCTTCTGGAGGCGGCACTTTCAGGCGATCCACGGTTTTTTCTGGGCACCGACAGCGCCCCGCATGCCGACGACGCCAAGGAAAATGCCTGCGGCTGTGCAGGTTGCTTTACCGCAACCAACACCATGCCAATCCTGGCCGAGATCTTTGATCGGGAGAATGCGCTTGACCGTCTGGAAGCTTTTGCCGCCCATCATGGCGCCGATTTCTACGGGCTTGCACGCAACCGGGGCACTCTGACACTGACACGTCAAGACCAGCCTGTTGAGTTCCCAAAGAAAATAGAGACAGGCGCCGGGCCGGTCACGGTTTTCGATCCGGGCTTCGCGGTGCATTGGCGGGTAACGGAAGGCAGCGACGGCTAACGAGGCGAGCGAACGCGCGCGCCATCACGCGTCGAGGCTCTCCGTTCCACCACGGCTGCCGCGGCCACCGGGCCGGACGAACGCGCCCTCGGAAGGCCTTACATTTCGTATCGGCGCTTGCGACACGCCTTGAATCCGACGTATTGCGGCGGCGTGACAGAGCATGGCCGGTTCGGGCAATTGCACTCACTCGAAACAGAGGTCATGATTGTGCAATGTATCGAGTGGCTGCCAAGGGAGTAAGACATGATCCTGATCGCAGGTGGTGGAATCGTCGGATTGACAATGGCGCTGACCGCCCATTCGCTGGGGCTGCAGGTGCGTTTGTTCGAACAGGTAGACCGGCCGGCACCCTTGGGCGTGGGCATCAACCTGCAACCGCAGGCGGTGCGTGAACTGATCGAGATGGGATTGGGCGACGCACTGGATTCAATCGGGCTGCGTATCAAGGAAGTCGCCTATTTCTCGAAACGCGGGCACAAGATATGGGACGAGCCGCGCGGCACATGGGCAGGATACAACTGGCCGCAATACTCGGTTCATCGCGGCGAATTTCAGATGATGCTGCTGCGTGCAGCCCAATCGCGCCTGCCCGCCGGATCGATCGAAACCGGCTGGGCGGCGACCGGCTACAGCCAGCAAGGCGACGAAGTCACCCTGCATCTGCAAGACCGCGCAGGCAACACCCGCACGGAGACCGGCAGCGTGCTGATTGGTTGTGATGGCATCCATTCGGCGATCCGCGCCCAGATGCACCCCAAAGATGGCCCGCCGGTCTGGGGCGGTGCGGTGCTCTGGCGTGGAACCAGCCGCGCGGTGCCGTTCCTGTCAGGCGCAAGCATGGCGATGGCCGGGCATGAATGGCAGAAATTCGTCACCTATCCGATCACCAGGCCAGACCCCGTTACCGGCGAGGCCGAGATCAACTGGATCGCCGAGCTGAAATATGAACCCAACCGCCAGTGGAACAAGGAAGATTACAACCGCCCCGGCGAGTTGGTCGATTTTCTGCCTGCCTTCGAGGACTGGCAATTCAACTGGCTGGATATCCCCACGCTGATCCGCAAGGCCCGCAAGATTTATGAATTCCCGATGGTTGACCGAAACCCTCTGCCGTTCTGGAACGAAGGCCGGGTGACGCTGGCCGGCGATGCGGCGCATGCGATGTATCCCATCGGCTCCAACGGGTCATCGCAGGGGATCATCGATGCGCGGGTTCTGGGCCGAGCGCTGCGCGATCATGGCGTAAACGAGGCCGCGCTGGCCGAATACGAGGCCGAGCGCCTTCCGGTTACCACCAGGATCGTGCTGGCAAACCGCTCGAACGGGCCGGATCAGGTGATGGAACTGGTCGAACAGCGTTGCAACGGCGCTTTCGACGATGTGCGTCAGGTGTTGTCCGAAGAGGAACTTCACGATACCGCACGCAGCTACAAGGCGCTTGTCGGCACCGATGTGGACGCGCTGAACGCCCGTGCCTCTATCCTGTAGCACCTTCTTACCGGCCGATCAGCCTGCCTCGTGCCGTGCGGCAACGCCGCGCATCGCCTCGGCCAGTTCATGAACGGCTGTTCCGACCATCGACCGGAATACATGGATATCAAAGGCTTCTGACCCGATGCGCAGAATCAGCGCCTGCATGTGGTTCACCGGCGCGCGCGCTGAACATCCCGGCGCGAAGCTGGCGTTCCGCAGGTCCAGCGGCACCAGCCGCGCGAGCACGGCCGCGCTGCCGGCACCTTCCAGCCGCAACCCTGCCCAACCATCGGATTGATCACTGAGCGCAGCATGGCGGCGCAACGTTTCGGGTGCCGCGCCGCCGAACAGAAACGCCGTTGCACGGCCAGCCCAATGCAGCCGCAACCCGCCCTGTGCGACGCTTTCGCCCGGTTGTGGAAAACGCAAGCCAAGGGGCCGGAGCGCGGAATCCACCGCAGCTTCCTGCCCCGGAAAAGGCTGGATAGCGGTAATCAGTTCAACCGGAAGCGCCGCCAACCGGCAGCGCCCTACCTCCAGCGGCAGGCCCAAACCCGTGCAGGGCGCCTGTGCTTTCAATTCAGTCACGCAGTTTCTCCCCTTGCGGATCATGAAACACCGGATGCACCACCCGGCAGGCCACCCTGCGCCCGCGCAGCCCGTCATCCAGCCGGACGATCTCGCCGTGCCGCGCGCGCCCGTCTTTCAAGAACCCCAGCGCCAGCCAGCTTTTCAGCGTTGGCGAATAGCCGACCGAGGTGACATAGCCCTGATTGTTAACGCGCGTGGCCGGGTCGTTCTCATTGTATAGATGCGCGCCTGCGCTCAGTTCCGCTTGCGGATCAACCGGCATAAGCCCCACCAGTTGCTCGCGCTCTGGCCCCGCCAAACCGGCCCGCTGGCTGGCCGCCTTGCCGATGCAATCCTTTTTGGCGCTGACCATCCCCTGCATGCCGATATCGAAGGCTGTCACCCTGCCGTGAATCTCGGCATGCGTGATAAAGCCCTTTTCAAGCCGGAGCACATTGAGCGCCTCCATCCCGTAAGCGCCGCCGCCCATCGCCTCGGCTTCACGCACCAACCGCTCGAACAGTGCTGCACCAAAACGCGCGGGCACGGCGATTTCATAGCCAAGCTCACCTGAAAACGAGATACGGAAAATCCGCCCGTCAACACCCAGAACACGGGCCGGACCGCAAGACATGAAAGGAAATTCATTAGCATTTACGGGGGCTTCCAGCGTCTTGTTGAGAAGATCACGCGCTTTTGGCCCGGCCAGCGCAAACTGTGCCCATTGCTCGGTGACAGACGTAAAACGCAGCGCCCAATCACTGCAAAACGCCTGTTGCACAAAATCCAGATGCCGCATGACCGGCCCGGCAGCGGCGGTGGTGGTGGTGATGACGAAATGATCCTCCGCCAGCCGCGCGCAGGTACCATCGTCCATTACATGCCCATCCTCGCGCAGCATCAGCCCATAGCGAACGCGCCCCGGCTTCAGGCTGGACATCCTGTTGGTATAGACAAAATCCAGAAAGCGTGCCGCATCAAGCCCTTGCACGTCGATCTTGCCTAGCGTCGAGACGTCGCACACCCCCACAGCCCCACGCACCATGCTGACCTCCCGGTCGCAAGCCTGCCGCCAGGTCGTTTCACCCGCGCGGGGGAAATAGCTGGGCCGATACCACAACCCGGCCTCGATCATCGGCGCACCCATCGCGCGTGTCTGGCTGTCCGACGTCATCAACCGGCGCGGTGCGAAACCCATGCCGCGCCCGCCGGCACCCATCGCGCCGATAGAAACCGGCGAATAGGGAGGCCGGAAGGTCGTGGTGCCAGTTGCCGCAATGCCCTGTCCCGTCGCATCGGCCAGCACCGCCAGCGCAGCCACATTCGACGATTTACCCTGATCCGGCGCCATTCCCTGCGTGGTGTAGCGCTTCATATGTTCGACCGAAGAAAACCCTTCCCTTGCCGCCTGTTGCACGTCTTTCAACGTTACATCATTGGCGAAATCCAGCCAGGCCCGCCCACCCGCATCGACCGCCCAGAACGGCGCGATGGCATAGGGCCGGTCCTCTGCTCCGGGCAATGCCACATCGGGCACGGCAAGGCCCAGATCAGTCAGAACCGCACCTGCCACCGCCCGCCCGTCAGCCAGACAGGCCGCCGTCGAGAACCGCCCACGCGCCGCCCCTGCAACCGACATACCGGGCACCATGCCTGCGCGCGGAACGAAGGCCGCGATCCGTTCATCCCATTCAGGGCGCCCGCCAAGATGGCAGGCCAGATGCAGCGACGGATTCCAACCTCCTGAAAGTGCTAGCGTTTCTGCCGTCAGTATTGACACACCGCCGGCATGGCGCACGGCCACATCCCGCAATCCCAATCGTCCGCGCGTATCCACGACCTGTCCGCCGGGATAGACCGGAAACTCCTCCAGAACTGAGACGTCGTCACGCGGATCAACGTAGCCGACCACCCGAACCCCTTGCGCCGTCAGATCACGCGCGGCCTGCAAGGCTCTGTCATTATTGCCAAAAACCACCACGCGCCCCGGGTCCACACCATAGCGCGCCACATAGCTCTGCACAGCCGAGGCCATCATCACGCCGGGCCGGTCATTGGCCGGATGGGCAATCGGCCGCTCCAGCGCACCGGCAGCCAGAATCGTGCGCTTCGCAACGATCCGCCAGAAACACTCGCGCGGCAATTCCCCCGGATCGGCCAGATGGAGCCCCGACCGCTCCAGCGCGCCGAAAGTGCCGCCATCATAGGCCCCGGTGACCGTGGTGCGCGCCATCAGGTGGACGTTTGGCAGGGCGCCCAGTTCCGCCAGCACATCAGCCACCCAATGTGGACCCGGCGCACCACCGACCTCTGGCTGGTCCGCCAGCAACCGTCCCCCCATTCGCGCGTCTTCGTCGGCCAGGATCACATCCGCCCCGGCCCGCCCGGCCACCAGCGCCGCCATCAACCCCGCTGGCCCCGCGCCGATCACCAGCAGATCGCAAAAGGCATGGGCCTTCTCATAGCCCCCATCATCATTCAGCCCGGACAACGCCCCGAGCCCCGCCGCGCGCCGGATCGCAGGTTCATAAACCCGTTCCCAGAAACCGCGCGGCCACATGAAGGTCTTGTAATAGAACCCCGCTGAAAGAAACGGCGCAAAACGATCGTTGACCGCCATCACATCGAACCGCAGGTTCGGCCAACGGTTCTGGCTTTGCGCCTCAAGACCGTTGTACAACTCCTGCACCGTGGCGCGGACGTTCGGCGTTTTCTGTTTCCCCTCAAGGACTTCAACAAGAGCATTCGGCTCCTCGGGTCCCGCCGTCAGCACCCCGCGCGGACGGTGATACTTGAACGACCGCCCCACCAACCGCACGCCATTGGCCAGCAGTGCAGAGGCCAGCGTATCCCCTTGAAATCCCTCATATCTGCGGCCGTCAAAGCTGAAACGCAGCGGGCGCGAACGGTCGATCAGGCCCTTGCCCGGAATGCGATGGCTCATGTCAGCCCCTCCGCTCCCAGAACCGCATGGCTGACCGTATCCCGCGTGACCACCAGCCAACTGCCACAGGGGTCATGATACCACAGGTCGCGCGTCTCGCCGGCCGGATTGTCGCGCAGATGCAGGTAGTCATCCCATGCACTTGCGGCGGCATCAGGTGCGGGTCGGCTCAGATAATCTGCAGCGCCATAATATGTGAATTCGCGCCGGTCGCGCGTACCACAACAGGGACAGGAAATGCGCATGGGGGAGCCTCAGTGCAGGTTGTGCTGGCTGCCGGTGCCTTCTTCATCCAGAAGATGGCCCGTGGCAAATCGATCCAGCCGGAAACGGGTGGCGGTCTCATGCGGCTGTTCGGTGGCGATCAGATGCGCCAGCGCCCAACCCGACGCCGGAACGGCCTTGAACCCCCCGTAATTCCAGCCACAATTCAGAAAGAGACCCTCGATATGCGTGCGGTCGATAATGGGTGATCCGTCGGGCGACATGTCCATAATCCCGCCCCATGAGCGCAAAACCTTCGCACGGCCGATCATCGGCATCAGCGTCATGCCCGCTTCCATCACATGCTCCACCATCGGAAGATTCCCCCGCGCCGCATAGGAGGCATAGAAATCCAGATCGCCACCAAAAACCAGCCCGCCCTTGTCGGACTGGCTGATATAGAAATGCCCCATGCCAAAGCTGATCACATGGTCGATCACGGGTTTCAGACCCTCGGTGACGAAGGCTTGCAACACGTGGCTTTCGATCGGCAGCCGCATCCCCGCCATGGCCGCGACCTGACCAGACCGGCCCGCCGCAACCATCGCCACCTTGCTCGCCCGGATCGCGCCGCGCGTGGTCTGAACACCGGTCACACGGCCGTTTTCCACATCGATCCCGGTCACTTCGCAGTTTTCAATCAGATCGACCCCGCGCTGATCGGCGCCCCGCGCATAGCCCCAGGCCACGGCATCATGACGTGCCGTGCCGCCGCGCGGGTGGTAAAGACCGCCAAAAATCGGAAAACGCGGTTGCTCGAAATCCAGATAGGGCAGCATCCGCCGCACATCCTCACGGTCCAGCAGCACCGCGTCATCGCCCTGTGCCAGCATCGCATTGCCGCGCCGGGCAAAGGCATCGCGCTGGCCATCGGAATGAAACAGGTTGATCAACCCGCGCTGGCTGTGCATGACATTATAGTTCAGCTCCCGCTCCAGCCCTTCCCAGAGCTTCAGGGAATGACTGTAAAACTCTGAATTTCCGTTCAGAAAGTAGTTCGCGCGGACAATCGTTGTGTTCCGACCGATGTTGCCGGACCCCAGATAGCCCTTTTCGAGAACGGCAACATTGGTGATCCCGTGGTTCTTCGCCAGATACCAGGCGGTCGCCAGCCCGTGGCCGCCGCCGATGATTACCACGTCATACGCAGCTTTGGGCGCCGGTTTGCGCCAAGCCGGGCGCCAGCCCCGGTTGCCCCTCAACCCCTGCGCGAAAACCCGAAAACCCGAATACCGCATCTGTCCTTCCATCCTGCCCGAACGCCTGCTCTAACAAAGCCCGGCATGCCTTTTCATCTGTTCAAAAATATCCTGGGGGGTGAATGGGCCAAAGGCCCAGAGGGGGGCAACGCCCCCCTTTTCGCCCAGGCATGCAAAGCCAGGGTCAACCTCATTCGGCAGCAACCTTGAAAACCGGCTCCATTGCTGACAGTTCTTCATCCGCCAGATGACATTTGATCTGATGTCCCCCTTCCAGCATCCGCATCGGCGGCACCTCGCGCGCGCACAGACCACCCGGCACCCGTGCCTTCCAGTGGCAGCGGGTCTGGAACGGGCAACCCGGCGGCGGGTCCATCGCCGAGGGAATATCGCCTTCCAGAACGATACGCTTTTTCTCGATCCGCGTGTCGGCGATGGGAACCGATGACAGCAGCGCCTCGGTATAGGGGTGATAGGGCGGCGCGAAGACCTGATCGGTCGTGCCCAGTTCCACCACATGCCCCAGGTACATAACCATAACCCGGTCGCTCAGATAACGCACGATCGACAGATCATGGCTGATGAACAGAAGCGTCGTTCCATGTTCGCGCTGGATATCCATCAACAGCTCGGTCACCGCTGCCTGCACCGACACGTCGAGCGCCGAGACCGGCTCATCGGCCACCACCACCCGTGCATTCCCGGCGAAGGCGCGGGCAATGCCGACGCGTTGTTTCTGCCCACCCGAAAGCTGGCGCGGCATGCGGTCGGCAAATTCGCGCGGCAGTTTCACCAGATCCAGCAGTGCCAGCATTTTCTGGCGCCGCTCGGCATCGGACGAACCCACGCCAAAGATCTCCAGCGCACGGATGATCTGCCGCCCCACCGTCATCGACGGGTTGAGCGTGTCGAACGGGTTCTGAAACACCATTTGCAGCGACGAGACAGTATCGGTGTTTCGGTGCTGGATCGGCGTGGATTGCACATTCTCATCGAACAGCATGATCTTTCCCGAGGTGGCGGTTTCCAGGCCCATCAGCACCTTGGCGAAGGTCGATTTGCCGCAACCGGATTCGCCGACAATGGCCAGCGTCTCGCCTTCGTGGGCTTCGAAGCTCAGTGTCTCGTTGGCCTTGACCACCTTCGTATCGCCCCCCGAGAACAGGCTTGATGCCGCGACCTCATAGTATTTGCGCACATCTTCCATGCGCAGCACAACCTCGCCGATGCGGCTTTTCTCGGTTTTCCCTGCTACCGGCACCGGCGCGTCCCAGTCGATCTCGGTAAAGCGCAGGCAGCGCGAGGCATGGCGGCTGTCCGTTGCCACCGGCAGCATGGCAATATCGGCCGCATCGCAGCGCCCGGCCTCGAAATAATCGCAGCGGGGGCCGAAATTGCAGCCCGGCGGGCGCTCATGCGGCAGGGGAAAATTGCCCGGAATGGCGCGGAGCGGCCGGGTTGTCTTGTCGGCGCCCGGCAGCGGGATCGAGCGGAACAGCGCCTGCGTATAGGGGTGGCGCATCCGGTCGAAGACATCCTTGATATCGCCCGTCTCCACCGCCTCGCCCGAATACATGACGGTGATGCGGTTGCAGACCTCCATCACCAGCCCAAGGTTGTGACTGATGAACAGCATCGACGTGCCGTATTTCTCGGCCAGATCGTTGACCAGATCGACGATCCCGGCCTCTACCGTGACATCGAGCGCGGTGGTGGGTTCATCGAGGATCAGAAGCGCGGGTTCCGACATCAGCGCCATGGCGATGACGATGCGCTGCTGTTGCCCGCCCGAAAGCTGGTGCGGGTAGGCTTCCAGAATGCGGTCGGGGTCCGGCAGGCGGACATCGGCGACAAGCTGCCGGGCCAGCGCGCGGGCCTCGGCCTTGTTCACGCCGCGATGGATCATCGGCACTTCCATCAACTGACGGCCGATCTTCATGGCCGGGTTCAGGCTGGCCATCGGCTCCTGATAGATCATGGCGATTTCCGAGCCACGCAGCTTGCGCAATTCCTCCTGCCCCATATTGGTCAGATCACGGCCCTTGAAGGTAATCGAGCCACCGACGATGCGCCCGTTCACCCCCAGATCGCGCATCACCGCCAGCGCCACGGTGGATTTGCCGCAACCGGATTCGCCTACCAGCCCCATTGCCTCGCCGGCCATGACAGTGCAGGAGAAATCCATCACCGCCGGGATTTCGCGCAGGCGGGTGAAGAACGAGATCGACAGATTCCTGATCTCGAGGATCGGTTGCGACGGGTCCCAGTCAGCCATGGCGGTCTCCCTGTGGCGGAGCGGCGGAACGGGGGCGCTGCCCCCGGACCGCCGGGATATTTACGGACAGAAAATGCAACGGCAGGTTCTCAATCCTTGAGGCTTTCTTCGCGCAGGCCATCGGCCAGCAGGTTAAGGCCCAGAACCAGCGACATCAATGAAAGCGCCGGAACCAGTGCGGGATGCGGATAGACCGTCAGCAGGCGCCGGCCGGCGTTGATGGTCGAGCCCCAATCAGGGCTTTCGGGCGTCACACCCAGGCCGAAGAAGCCCAGCGTTCCCAAGAGGATCGTGGTGTAGCCGATGCGCAGGCAGAAATCGACGATCAGCGGGCCGCGTGCATTGGGCAGGATCTCCCACAGCATGATATACCACGGGCCTTCGCCCCGCGTCTGGGCGGCGGCGACGTAATCGCGGGTCTTGATATCCAGCGTGATGCCGCGCACGATCCGGAACACGGTGGGCGCGTTGACGAAAACCACTGCCACAAAGACGTTGAGCAGATTGGGCGTCATACCCCAGAAACCCAGCGGATCGGCGTTGAACGCAAGACCGGAATAAGCCCAGAGGCCAACCACCAGCACCAGTCCGACATAAAGGTTGCGCTTGGCGGGTTGGGTGAAAAGGCGCGCATTCAGCAGCACCGTCACAAACACCACCGGCACCAGAAACAGCACCCCCGCCATCACCCGCGGGATCAGAGTGTTCTGGATTTCCGGCGCGACCAGCAGAAAGAACAACAAGATCACCGGGAAGGCGAGCACCAGATTGGCAAGGAAAGTCAACGCCGTATCCAGCTTGCCCGCGAAATAGCCTGCGGGCAGGCCCAGCGTGATGCCGATCATGAATGAAATCATTGCCGCCAGCGGCGCGATCCGCAACACCTCACGCGCGCCCGCAACTGCGCGTGAGAACACATCCCGCGCCAGCGCGTCACCGCCCAGCAGAAAGTATTCATAGCGTCCGGCGGCATCGGGAAGCGGCGTGCCGGGCACGGCGTTGCGCATCCGGCTGACCTGCGCCAACGGGTCATGGGTGATGATCCAGTCCGCAAAGAGCGCGGTAAAGACCCAGAACATGACGATGCCAAAGCCGATCATCCCGATATTGGAATCGAACAGCTTTCCATACAGCCCCAGCCGCCGCTTAAGGCGCAGGGACAATGCGAAGGTTAGCACCAGCGCGGCCCAGACGGGCAGCAGTTGCCATGCGACGCGCCCGATGATCTCAAACCAGCCGATCGGTTCCATGCCGTGCCCCCTCAGGAAATGCGAATACGCGGGTTGAGCCAGACATAGCCGATATCGGAAATCAGCTGCGTCACAAGAACCACCACCACCGCCACCACCGAGGCCGCAAGCAGCAGTTCGATGTCGTTGTTCACCGCCGCCTCATAGAGGGTCCAGCCGAAACCGGGGTAGCTGAACAGCACCTCGACAATCACCACCCCGTTCAGAAGCCACGGAATTTGCAGCATGATCACGGTAAAGGGCGCGATCAGCGCGTTTCTGAGCGCGTGTTTCAGCACGATATTGGCGAAGCTGACACCCTTCAGCCGCGCGGTGCGCACGTATTGCTGGGTCATCACCTCGGTCATCGAGGCACGGGTGATGCGCGCGACATAGCCCATGCCATAAAGCGCGATGGTCATCACCGGCAGGGTGAAGTTCCAGAAGGTGATCTGCTCCAGCGCCGAGCGCGCATTGCCCTGAAACAGCACCGGCCCGTCGATCACGCCCCAGTTGACCAATAGCGGCGACAGCCCCACCGTGCTTGACGCCAGAAGCGCGATGAAAAGCACGCCCGAGACATATTCGGGCGTGGCCGTGGTTGCGATGGCGAATGTCGACAGCGTGCGGTCGGTGCGTGATCCCTCGCGCATCCCGGCCAGCACCCCCACGATCAATGCCATCGGCACCATGACGATCAGCACCCAGAGCATCAGCCAGCCCGTTGCACCCAATCGTGCCGAGATCACATCCGCGACCGGTGCGCGAAACCGCGTCGAGGTGCCCCAATAGCCCTGCAGAAGCCCGCACCGGTTGCCCGCCGCCGCCTCGCTGCCCTCGCGTGCAATGCAGCGACCGCCAAGCGTGCCATCGGGGTCCTGGACCACCCAACCCGGCAGCACCCCCAGCCATTCGCCATAGCGCACAAGCAGCGGACCGCCATAACCGTTACGCGCCAGCCAGCTTTCAACCTCGGCATCGGTCATGCGCGATCCGGCCTGCGTCTTGGCCAGGGTTTCCAGTTTGGCCGGAAAGTTGGTCAGGTAGAAGACGACAAAGGTCAGGCACAGGGCCGTCACCAGCATCACGCCGATACGGCGCAGAAGGAAGAGCAGCATGGCGTCTCCTGTGGCAGGGTCGGAAGACGGCGGAGCGGGCGCCCGACACCTTGTCAGAGGCTGGGAAACCGCTCAGAGGGCGGGGGGCGCCAAGCCCCCCGGCCCGCCGGTTCACGACATCCAGTAATACTGGTAATGCACCTCGAAGGTCGGATGCATCTCGGCGCCGTGGATGTTCGGACGGGTATGGCGATAGAGCGAGCGCCAGTAGGGCTGGATCAGAACGCCCTCATCCTGCATCAACTGTTGCAGCTTCGCCATGACCTCGCGCCGGGCATCGGCATCGGCGATCCCGTTGGCCTCGTCCAGCAGGGCGTCGAACTCGGCATTGGCGAAAGCGGTTTCGTTCCAGGCCACACCGGAACGATAGGCCAGGTTGAGCACCTGCACCCCAAGCGGACGCATCGCCCATTCGGTGGCCGAGAACGGGTATTTCGTCCAGTCGTTCCAGAAGGTTGCACCGGGAAGGATGGTGCGCTGGATGTTGATACCGGCATCGCGGATTTGTGCCGCGACCGTATCGCAGGTTGCCGCTTGCCAGTCATCGTCGACGGAGATCAATTCGAACTCGTAATCGCCAAGCCCGGCTTCCTCGATCGCCGCGCGGGCCGCTGCGGGGTCGGTGGTCAGCGGCGGCAGTTCCGCATATTCGGGGTGGATCGGGCAGACATGGTGGTTCTCCGCCACTTCGCCCAGATCGTTGTATCCCAGCTCCAGTACGATCGCATTGTCAACCGCCAGTTGCAGCGCCTTGCGGACCGCGAGGTTGTTGTAAGGCTCCTGGTCCTGGTTGAAGCGCACCGCCAGCGTGGCCGAGGTCACGGCATCCGATTTCACCAGCCCGATCGCATCATAGATATCGACGAAATCGCCCTGGCTTTGATACACCATGTCGATCTCGCCCCCTTCGATGGCGGCAACATGGGCCGAGGGGTCGGTGCCCAGATCGACAAACTCGATCCGGTCCAGCCAGGCACCGTTACCCTCGTTCCACCAGGTATGGTCAGGGTTACGCTCGATCACGACGCCGATCCCGGTTTCGTGGCGAACGGGCCGGTAAGGGCCGGTGCCGATCGGGTTGGCCACCGGGTCATCACCGGTGAACGAAGGGTGCACCACGGCGGCAGGGTAATCCGCCATGTTGACCATCACCGCGATGTCGGGCATCGAAAGATGCAACTTCAGCGTGTGATCGTCGATGATCTCGATCGCATCCTCGCGCAGCTTGCCTTCCTCTGACAAGGCGCCCATCCGACCGGCCATCGAATTGCCCTCGACCGAGGCATCGGCCCAGCGTTCGATATTGTGGGCCACATCGGCCGAGGTGAAGGGATCGCCGTTGTTCCAGGTCACTCCCTGGCGAACATGCAAGGTGAACTCGGTCGCATCCTCATTGGCTTCCCAACTTTCCAGCAAAACCCCTTCCAGCGAGCCGTCACGGTTGTATTGCACCATGTATTCCAGCCAGCCCCGGCAGACATTGGCCAGTTCCGACCAGTCCCAGGTGCGCGGGTCACGCTGGGCGCGGATATCCATCTGCATTCGCAAGCTGCCGCCCGCTTGCGGTGTATCAGCGCGTGCGGCGGGCGCCGCCAGACCGAGAAGACCATAGGCGGCAGGCGTGGTCAGGCCCAGCGCGGTGGCGCGCGTCAGAAACTCGCGACGGCTCAACTTCCCCGCCTCGCATTCGCCGGCATACATGCGTGCTGCGGGGTGAATGCCTTGAGTCTGGATCGTGTCTTTCATCGTCCGTCTCCCTGACTGGTTCTGAAGTGTTTTTTTGCTTTGCAGCGTGCGCGCCATGCGCGCATCGCCGATCTCTTGCTTCATTGCGCCGTGATTTGGCGCAAGATATGGCTCTGCAAGCGACATGTCCCTATCCAAACGCGACATCTGCTGGATTGCAACCAGTTTCATGCTCCTTTGCGTCGCCGATTCTGACTTTACCCGGTGTCATTCACGCGATGCACCCCCTTCGAATGCGTTTCCACTGGTGTAGTTGCAGGGCGCTTCCTGCATCTGCAGATGCAGCGCCTCGCCTGTGTAAGGATGCGCGCGTGCCAGATCCTCGTCAAAATCGATGCCCAGCCCCGGTGTTTCAGGCGGACGAACATAGCCGCCCTCCACCGAGAGAGAATGGCGGATCAGCGGGAGATGAAAATCGCCCCCGGTCTGGATGCATTCGACCATCAGCAGGTTCGGGATCATCGTTGCCAACTGGATATTTGCCGCCCATTCTACCGGTCCGGCATAGAGATGCGGCGCGATCTGGGCACCGAAAGCCTCCGCCATGGCCGCGATTTTCTTCGTCTCCAGAATGCCGCCTGACCGGCCCAGCGCCGGTTGCAGGATCGCCGCGCCGCCGGTGCGCAACAGGGTGGCGAATTCGGCCTTGGTGGTCAGCCGTTCGCCGGTGGCGATGGGGATGCGCACAGCCTGCGCCACTTGTGCGAAATCCAGCAGGTTGTCCGGCGGGATCGGCTCTTCGAACCAGAGCGGCAGATAGGGCTCCAGCGCCTGCCCCAGCCGGATGGCGCCCGAGGGCGTGAACTGGCCATGCGTGCCGAACAGGATATCGGCGCGGTTGCCCACCGCCTGACGGATTGCACGCAGCATACGCACCGACAGGTCGATATCCCACATCGCCGGCTGATGGCCGCCGCGCATCGTGTATGGTCCCGCCGGGTCAAGCTTGATGGCGGTAAACCCCTGCTCCACCGCCGCCAGCGCCGCTTCCGCGTTCATCTCGGGCGAGGTCCAGAAATCGGCCTTGTTGTGATGCGGCAGCGGGTAGAGGTAGGTATAGGCGCGGATCGCCGCGTTCATCTGCCCGCCCATCAGCGCATAAACCGGGCGGCCATGCGCCTTGCCCAGAATATCCCAACACGCAATCTCAAGCCCCGAAAACGCGCCCATCACCGTCAGGTCAGGCCGCTGCGTGAAGCCCGAGGAATAGGCACGCCGGAACATCCGTTCGATGTTTTCCGGGTTCTCGCCCTGCATGTGGCGTTCAAACACATCTTCGATCACCGCACGCATCGCCTTTGGGCCGACCGAGGCGGCATAGACCTCGCCATAGCCGGTGATCCCGTTGTCGGTGGTCAGCTTCACGAATATCCAGTAGCGCCCCCCCCAACCCGGAGGCGGCGTGCCGACCACGAAGATGTCCAGTTCCTGAAGCTTCATGGCCCTTCTCCGATCACGATCACATTGCGCCGTGCATGACCTGCCCTGGTATCCGCAATCGCCTCGTTGATCTGCTCCAGCCTGTAGCGGCGGGTGATCAGCTCATCCAGCTTCAGCCGACCCTGCCGGTATAGCTCCACCAGATACGGGATATCGCGCTTCAGCACCGTTGCCCCCATATTCGACCCGGTCAGCGTCTGCGATGCGGCGGCAACATTCGCCGGCTCGACGTGCATCGCCTTGCCCGAGGCCGGCATGCCGACCATCACCAGCGTGCCGCCCTTTGCCAACAGGTCAGGTGCCCCTTGATAGGCCGAGATCACCCCGACCGTGACATAGACGTAATCCGCACCCCGCCCACCCGTCAGCGCCAGAACGGCGTCGCCCAAGCCCGGCGCATCGGCGCGCAACCCGTCGGTCGCGCCGAAATCGCGCGCGGCGTCCAGCTTGTCATCCGACAGATCGATCGCAATGATCCGGCTGGCACCTGCCAGCGCACAGCCCTGGATGGTGTTCAGCCCTACCCCGCCTGCGCCGATCACTACGGCGGTGGCTCCGGCGGGCATCCGCGCGGTGTTGATCACCGCGCCGATGCCGGTAATGACGCCACAGGCCAGGAGGCTCGCGGCGTCCATGGGAATGTCATCCGGCAGGGGGACGATCTGGCTTTCATGCACAACCACCGCCTCGGCAAAGGCACCGGTGTTGATGCCATGTTCCACCACCGTACCATCCGGCAAACTCAACACACCATTCGCGCGGTCATAGGAAGCCTCGCACATGAAAGGGCGACCCAGCGCGCAGTTGCGGCATTGGCCACAGGCACGCATCAACGTCACCAGAACCTTGTCACCCGGCGCCACATCGCGCACGCCTTCGCCCAGCGCCACCACACGCCCGGCAGCCTCGTGGCCATAGACGGCAGGCAGATGCCCGCCCCAGCCGCCCTCGGCATACAGGATATCCGAATGGCAGATCGCGCAGGCTTCGATGCGCACCTGCACCTCCCGCGGCCCGGGCGGGCGCAACACCACCTCCTCGATCACCAGTGGCGCGCCGAATTCATGGCAGACTGCCGCTTTCATCGTTTCCCTTTCCTCACTGACGGCGGGTTGAAAAAACCGCCCCCCTTCATCTGTTCAAAAAGTATCCCGGGGGAGTCGTCCGCAGGACGACGGGGGCAGCGCCCCCGCGCCGGTCATCACGCTTACGAACGCATCCTTGTACCCTCGGGGTCAAAAGGCGCCTCCAGCGCGACACGGGCCGAGCAACGAATGCCCATGATCTCCACCTCGAACACGCCTTCCTCACCGTGTTCAGCCAGCGCTGCGGGCAGATACCCTTGCGCCATCGAGGCCCCGACCCCATGGGCATAGCCGCCAGACGTCACCCAGCCCACGACCCGCCAGTCGCCATCGCGCACCGGATCGGGGCGCGGCACTTCCTGTCCCTGCGCGTCAAAACGCACCGCACCGTAGCCGTGGGCCGGCTCCGGCGTGGCGAAGTCCGTATCGCCCACGCGCGCCCAGATCGGCTCATCACCCATCACATCGGCGGTGGCGGCATCGATCATCAGGGACACACGGCGCAGGCGCGGCCCCGCCTCACGCTCGGCCAGCGCAGCGGCACGGCCGATGAATTCGGGCTTCTGGAATTTCACGAACCGCTCCATCCCGCCCTCAAACGGCCCGTAGATCGGGCGCAATTCGGCGAACCATGTGGGAAAGTTCTTTTCCAGCCGCATCGACAACAGCGCGCGCATGCCAAAATCGACGATGCCATGCTCTGCCCCCGCCTCCTTGATCGCCAAGTAGACGCGGCGCTGAACGCTCGGCTTCATCCATATCTCATAGCCCAGATCGCCGGTATAGCTGATGCGGTTGACCATGCAGGGCGCGCCCGCCACATCCATCTCGCGGTAGTCCATGAAGCGAAACGCGGCGTTCGAGACATCGGCATCCACCAGCTGCGCCAGCACATCGCGCGCGCGCGGCCCGGCGATGGACAGCCCCACCAGATCGGTATGGAAGCGATGCACCATGACCGAGCCATCGTCCGGCAGATGGCGTTCGAACCAGCGCATGTGATACTTGGACGCCCCCAGCGAGCCCCAGATCATGAACCGCCCTTCGGCTGCCCTTGCGATGGTGAAATCGCCGATCAGCTTGCCGCGCTCGTTCAGCATCGGTGTCAGCACCAGACGTCCCAGCGCGGGCATGGTGTTGGTCATCAGCCAATCCAGCCACGCCTCTGCCCCCGGCCCGCTGACCTGATACTTGGCGAAATTGGCGATCTCGGTCACGCCAACCCGTTCACGCACGCCACGCACCTCGGCACCCACAGGCTCGAAATCGTTGGAGCGGTGGAAGCTGGGGATATCATAGGCCTCATCGGCCGAGGGCGCGAACCACAAGGGTGTCTCCAGCCCCCAGGTGTCGCCCATCACCGCGAAATTGTCGCGCAGCATCAGGTCATAAAGCGGCGTGGTTTCCGCCGGGCGCGCGGCGGGCAGTTCCTCGTTCGGGAAGCGGATCGAGAAGCGGCGGGAGTAGTTCTCGCGCACCTTGGCATTGGTGTAGCGCAGGGTCGCCCATTCACCGAAGCGCGCCACATCCATGGCGAAGATGTCATGGCCCGGGTCGCCCTCGACCATCCAGTTTGCCAGCGCCAGCCCCACACCGCCGCCTTGGCTGAAGCCCGCCATGACCGCGCAGGCGCACCAGAAATTCGTCAACCCCTGCACCGGCCCCACCAGCGGGTTGCCATCGGGGGCGAAGGTGAAGGGGCCGTTGATCACCTGTTTGATGCCTGCGTGCTCCAGCGCCGGGAAATGGCGGAAGCCCACCTCCAGCGAGGGGGCAATGCGATCAAGGTCAGGGGCCAGCAGTTCGTGCCCGAAATCCCAGGGTGTGCTGACCGGCGACCACGGCTTGCACGCTTTCTCATAGGTGCCCAGCAGGATGCCTTCACGCTCCTGCCGCGTATAGATCTCGCCCTTGAAGTCGATCACCCCGATCAGTTCGCGCCCGGTCTCGCGGTTGAAGGCCGCCACCTCTTCCATCGGCTCGGTCAGCAGATACATGTGTTCCATCGCCAGAACCGGCAGTTCCAGCCCCGCCATGCGCCCCACCTCGCGCGCCCAGAGGCCGCCTGCATTGACCACATGTTCGCAGCGGATGGTGCCATTGACGGTGTGCAGCGTCCACATGCCGTCTGCGTCCTGCGTGATGTCCTGCACCGGGTTGCGCAGTTCGATCTCGGCGCCCAGCACCTTGGCAGCCCTGGCATAAGCGTGGGTGGTGCCCGAAGGGTCCAGATGCCCCTCCACCGGATCCCAGAGCGCGCCGACGAAATGCTGCGTGTCCATCAGCGGGAACATCGCCTTGGCTTCCGAGGGGGTGATCAGTTCCGTTTCCATCCCCAGCGCGCGGCCACGGGCATGGGTCAGGCGCAGGAAATCCATCCGCTCGGGGCTGTCGGCCAGCATCACGCCGCCCGTCAGGTGCAACCCGCAGGACTGGCCCGAAATCTCCTCCAGTTCCTTATACAGCGACACCGTATAGGCCTGAAGTTTCGCCACATTCGGGTCACCGTTGAGGGTATGGAAGCCCCCCGCCGCGTGCCAGCTTGACCCCGAGGTCAGCTCCGAGCGCTCGATCAGCAGTACATCCTTCCAGCCCGCGCGCGCCAGATGGTAAAGCACCGAACAGCCGACCACGCCTCCGCCAATCACGACGGCCCTGTAGGTTCTGGTCATGCGACCTCCTTTATCGGGGGATGGCACCCCATCCCGATCAGTGTTTCCCGCAGCCGCGCGACCGTTCCGGGCGCCGTCAACCGGCCGGTGACATAGGGCAGGCCGGGCCGGGCCGCGGTCCAGCCCAACACGACCAGCCCTGCGGCGCAAGGCTCATGGCGCTGCGCCAATGCCCATGAACGGCAATCGATGGCGGCCAGATCCGCGCGCCCCTCCGCCACCGCCCGGATCGAGGCGCGGTGACCGCCGGTCATCACCACCGCCGCCGCCCGCTGCGCCGGATCAACGCCCAGATCGCCCGCCAGCGCCAGCCAGCCTGACAACGAATGGCGCGCATTCGCGGCCAGAACGCGGCCAGACAGCAGGTCATCAGGCAGATCGGCTTCCCGCCCCTCGGGCGCGGCGCGGGCGATACCCGCGCGGCCAATCAACACCGAGCGGTAGAGCGGCCCCTGCCCGCCTGCCACATCCGAATAATCCGGCTGCGCCAACACCCGCAGCCCCGGCAGCAACCCCAACGAAAGCGGCCCCCAGCAGGTCTGCGACAGCACCAGCGCCGGGTCACGCCAGAGAGCAAACAGCGCGGACTCGTCGGCGGGTCTGGCGAGCTCGGCCGACAGATCGCCGCCCGTCCGCGCCCGGATCGTTGCCCAAAGCGCATCAACCGCCGCGCATTCTTCGGGCCAGTCATACATCGGCAGGCAGACCACCCCGCTCATGCTGCGCGCCTTCCGCGCGGACGCGGGGTCCTGGGCGGTGTCCGGGGGGGCTGGACGGGCGGGTGCGGCGCCTCGGGGAAGATCCGCAGCGCCGGATGGGCGACCGGCTCCTTGGCGCGCAGGGCATGGGCACGGAAAAGCTGCCAGTAGTTGCGATAGACATAGCCATTGTTGAGCGCCTGCCAGTAATCGCGCCGTTCGCGGTAAAGGCGCGGCAGGGCATACCAGGGCGCGGCGGGTAACTGGTGGTGCACGATGTGAAGGTTGTTGTGCAGGAACAGCCAGGAAAGCGGCGAGCGCTCCACGATGATGGTGCGACCCTCGGGCGCATCGTGCCACTGATGCTCGGCATAGGTGCGGATCGAAATGAGAGACAGCGCGGGCCAGACGACCGCCAGCAGATACAGCCACAGCGGAATGCCGAAGGCATGGATCGCCGCCAGCACCGGCACCACCGCTGCCAGATGCAACGCCCATGCCAGCCGCGCACCGCGCCCCCCCGCCACCAGAAGCCGCACCTCGGAGGACAGAAAACCCGCGGCGCCCAGCACCGGACCCAGCACGATCCGGCCAAGCATGGTGTTATTGAGCCGCAGCACCGCACGCAGCCAGTCGGGCATGGCAGCGAACTGCCAGCGCGCCTTGTAATAACTTTCGGGATCCTCAAGCGGGTCAGTCAGGCGGGCATCGTGGTGATGCGCCAGATGCGTGGCCCGGTAACGCCGATAGGGATGGATCAGCGACAAAGGCAGCGCCACCAGCGCCTCGTTCAGGCGGCGGTCGCGGGTGGGATGGCCATGCAGGCATTCATGCACCAGCGAGGAATGCAGTGCCGCCATCAGCGCCATCACCGCCAATGACAGCGCGGGAACCACCGGCCAGAGCCACCAGCCCGCTATCGCCCAAACCGCATAACAGCCCCCGATCAGCGCCAGGGTCGGCCACTCGATACGCATCACCCCTCCTGTTCATGTTCCGATACTCTGTCGTGAGCCGGCCCTTGCGGGCAAGACGGGTGTGAACGTCATTCCGGTTATGGATTGACGACTTTTGTAAATTATCGTTACCAAAGACAACAGCCCCGACGGTAAACAGCCCCATGAACAAACGACACGCCGCCGCCCAGTTCCGCGACCGCCTTGCCCAGCTACAGGCCCAGTCCGGCCTGACGCAATCAGCCTTTGCCCAGGCGATCGGCATCGATCGCTCGGCGCTGTCACAGCTGATGAGCGGCGCCAACCCCCGCCTGCCACGGGCCGAGACGCTGCTGGCGCTGGCCACGCATTTTCAGGTCTCGACCGACTGGTTGCTGGCGCTGACCGAGGATCGCGGCATTGCCACCCAGGCACTGAATGCCGTGGAAACTGAACAGGCGCTGGATGCGCAAAGCCGCACCGCGATGGAGCGCTGGCACCACGAGGCGGCAGGCCAGAAGGTGCGGTACGTGCCTGCGCAACTGCCCGACCTGATGCGCACCGAGGCGGTGATCGCCTTTCAGGCGGCCTCCAGCGAACAGGAACGCCGCCGCCTGCAATCGCAGACCGCGCGGCGGCTGCATTTCTCGCGCATGCCGGAATCGGATATCGAAATGTGCATGCCGTTCCAGACACTTGAGGTCTTTGCCGACGGGCGCGGCGTGTGGAAAGGTCTGCCGGCGTGCGACCGGCAGGAGCAACTGGACCATATCGCCGCCACGGTTGAAGAGCTTTACCCGGCATTCCGCATGTATCTATTCGATGGTCGCTCGCGCTTCGCACCACCGATGACGATGTTCGGCTATGGCCGTGCGGCGGTTTACGCCGGTGAGGTCTATCTGCATATCCGCTCGAAACAACTGATCCGCGAACTGGCACAGGGGTTCGACGGGCATATCCGTCATGCCGATATTCACGCCCATGAGGCGGCGGCGTTTGTACGCGGGCTGGTTGTTGCGCCGGATTGAGCGCGGGCAAAGGGGGCTTTGCGCCCCCTCGGCGCTGCGCGCCTCACCCCCGCAGGATATTTCTGAACAGATGAAGCCGCGCGCGATTTCTCTTAACACCGCGTTGCGCGCTGTGCGCTTGCGGCACGGGGGCCCGGGCCCTTAGCCTGAGGGCGCACGACGAAGGAGGGCAGCATGGAAGCGACCGGGACCGCGCCCCGCCGCCGCGCGGGCGGCAGAGGCGGCAATACGCGCCGCGTATCGGGGTTTCAGCTGGATCAGATGCCCTGGCGTATCCCGAAGAACCCTGATCGACCGACCGAGCCGATTGATGGCGAGGGTGTGCAGGCGATTCATCAGGGCGCTATGCATATCCTGTCGGAGATCGGCATCGAGTTTCTCAACGACGAGGCGCTGGCGCTGTTTCGTCAGGCGGGCTGCCGGGTCGATGGGCAGCGGGTGCGGATGGATGCGGATTTTGTGACGGAAATGGTGGCGCGCGCGCCTGCGTCCTTCACCATCACCCCGCGCAACCCGGCGCGTCAGGTGGTGATCGGTGACGGACATATGGTGTTCGTCAATGTTTCCAGCCCCCCCAACAGCTGGGATCTGGCGCGCGGCAAGCGGCCCGGCGATTTCGCAACATTCCGCGAGTTCCTGATGCTGACGCAGTTTTTCAACTGCATTCATATCGCCGGCGGTTATCCGGTGGAGCCGGTGGATATTCACCCGGCGGTGCGCCATCTGGATTGTCTTTATGAAAAGCTGGTGCTGACGGACAAGGTCTGCCATGCCTACAGTCTTGGCCGCGAGCGGGTCGAGGATGTGATGGAGATGGTGCGCATCGCGGGCGGGCTGACGCATGCCGAATTCGACGCCACGCCGCGGATGTATACCAACATCAACTCGGTCAGCCCGCTCAGGCATGATTTCCCGATGATCGACGGCGCGCTGAGGCTGGCGCGGCGCGGCCAGCCGGTGGTGGTGACGCCCTTCACGCTGGCGGGCGCCATGGCGCCGGTGTCCATGGCGGGCGCCGTCACCCTGTCGATTGCCGAGGCTTTGTCGGCCATTGCGTTGTTGCAGTACGCGGCTCCCGGCTGCCCGGTGGCGATCGGCACCTTCACCTCGAATGTAGACATGCGCACCGGCGCGCCCGCCTTTGGCACGCCCGAATACATGCGCGCCACGCAGATGACCGGTCAGATGGCGCGGTTTTACGGCCTGCCGCTGCGCTCAAGCGGTGTCTGCACCGCCAATGCGCCCGATGCTCAGGCAATGTGGGAGACCACCAACAGCCTCTGGGCCGCTGTTCAGTCCGGCTCGAACATGGTGTATCACGCGGCGGGTTGGCTGGAAGGCGGGCTGATCGCCAGCCCCGAGAAGTTCGTGATGGATTGCGAAATGTTGCAAATGATCCAGCGCTACTTCGAGCCCGCCACCTTTGGCACAACGCCCGAGGATATCGCACTTGATGCCGTCGCCGAGGTTGGGCCGGGCGGGCATTATTTCGGCTGCGCGCATACCCAGGCGCGTTACACAACGGCTTTCTACACGCCGATGGTCTCTGATTGGCGCAACTTCGAGGCCTGGGAGGCCGATGGCGCCGAACAGACGCCCGAACGGGCGCACCGTATCTATCGACAGGTTGTCGGCAGTTTTGAGCCGCCGGTGATGGACGCGGCGATCCGCGAGGAACTGGCAACCTTCGTCGAGAAGCGCAAACGCGATGGCGGCGCGCCCACCGATTTCTGACAGCCCTTCCCCCCGCCTGTCGCCGCCGCTAGTGTCACGCCAAAATGGAGGACAGGATGCGCGATTTTCAACGTCCCGGCCGCTCGGCGGTTCATGCAACGAACGGTATCTGTGCCACCTCGCACCCGCTGGCCGCGCATGTGGCGCTCACCATCCTGCAACAGGGCGGCAATGCGGTGGATGCCGCCATCGGCGCAGGCGTGCTGCTGGGCTTTTGCGAGCCGCAGATGACAGGGCTGGCGGGCGATTGTTTCGTGCTGGTGAAACCGGCAGGCGAAGAACGGGTCGTGGCACTCAATGGCTCGGGCCGGGCGCCGGCCGGGCTGGATGCGGCCGGGATGCGCGCGCGTGGGCTGAAGGCGGTGCCGACCTATGGGATCGAATCGGTCACGATGCCCGGTGCGGTGGATGCGTTCTGCCGCCTCTCTGCCGACTGGGGCCGCATGGAACTGGCGCAGGTGCTGGCACCCGCGATCCGCTACGCCGAGGAAGGGGTGCCGGTCGGGCCGCGCACCGCATTCGACTGGGCGCTGGCAGACCATCTGCAAGGCGATGCGCGCCGACACTTCCTGATTGACGGACGCGCACCAAGGGTTGGCGAGATCTTTCGCGCACCGGGTCAGGCCGAGGTGCTCAGACGCATCGCGCGCGAAGGGCGCGCGGGATTCTACGAGGGCGAAGTGGCCGAGGATATGATCACCTCGCTGCGGGCGCTGGGGGGAAGCCATACGCTGGATGACCTTGTCGCCACGGCATGCGACTATACCGAGCCGGTATCGAGCGACTATCGCGGCGTCACGCTGATCGAACATGCGCCCAACGGACAGGGCGCAACGGCAAACCTGCTTCTGAACATCCTCAAGGCATTCGACCTTTCCGCGCTTGATCCACTGGGTGCGGAGCGCGCGCATCTGGAGGCCGAGGCGGCGCGGCTGGCCTATGACGCGCGCAACCGCTTCATCGCCGATCCTGACCACACCACACGGCTGGGGCATATGCTGGCACCGGAAACCGCCCGTTCTCTTGCGGCCCTTATCGACCCGGAACGCGCGATGGCCAGGGTGGAACCGCTTACCGAGTCGGTACATAAGGACACGGTGTATCTGACCGTGGTCGACCGTGACCGCATGGCAGTGTCACTGATCTATTCCGTGTTCCACAGCTTTGGCGCGGGCTTGGCGTCAAACCGGTTTGGCCTGGCGTTCCAGAACCGCGGCGCAGGCTTCACCCTGACAGAGGGGCACCCGAACGAGGCCGCTGGCGGCAAACGCCCGATGCACACGATCATCCCCGCCATGCTGCAGGAGAATGGGCGTATCACCCTGCCCTTCGGCGTGATGGGCGGCGCCTATCAACCGGTGGGCCATGCGCGCGTGGTTTCGAACCTTGTTGATTACGGCATGGAGTTGCAGACAGCTTTGGACGCCCCGCGCGCCTTCGCGGGCCATGACGACGAGGGGAACGGGTTGATGCTGGAAACCGGCTATACTCGAGAAGTCCATGACGCGCTGGCGGCAAAGGGGCACCGGGTGCAATGGCGCAAGGAACCGCTGGGCGGGGCACAGGCCATCCGGATTGAAGCGAACGGCACACTGACCGGCGCTTCGGACCCACGCAAGGACGGTTGTGCGCTGGGATACTGAGCGCGACATGCCTTAAGCACCTGGATGCCGGGGCCCCTCCCGCCCCTCGTCGAGCACGGGCTTTCGCCCGCACTCTGCACGCAGGGGCAATGAGGTCAAGGCTTCCGGTGCACAATGTCAGGCTACACCAAACCCTCCGGCAGTCGGAGTGATGACCGTCACGGCCTCACCCGCCTCAAGCACTGTCTGGTCGCAGGCGCGCAGCGTCTCCTGCCGACCGTCAAGCCGCCGCACCAATGTCAGGCCCTTCTCCCCGGCACCGCCCCCGGCCACGCCCTGCGGCGCGCGGTTGCGGTGGCTGGAGAGGATGGCGCAATCCATCTGCTCAAGGAAGCGGATGGTGCGGGTGGTGCCGTCACCCGCGTTCCATTTTCCTTTCCCGCCCGAACCGGGGCGCAGGGCGAATTCTTCCAGCAGCACGGGAAAGCGCAGCTCCAGTATTTCGGGGTCGGTCAGGCGTGAATTGGTCATGTGGACATGCACGCCCGATGTGCCGTCAAATCCGCGACCGGAGTTCATCACCCCCGCCGGTGAACCCGAGCAGATCGTTTCGTAATACTGATAGGTGTTGTTGCCGAAGGTCAGGTTGTTCATCGTGCCTTGCGAATTCGCCATTGCCCCCAGCGCGCCGAACAGCGCATTGGTCACGTGCTGCGATGTTTCCACATTTCCCGCAACCACGGCGCGCGGATACTGCGGGGCAAGCATGCAGCCCTCGGGCACGACGATCCGGATAGGGCGCAGGCAGCCTGCGTTCATCGGGATCATGGCTTCGACCATGCAGCGGAAGACATAGAGGACAGCAGCGCGGGTTACCGGCTCAGGAGCGTTGAAGTTATTCTCCCAAGCTTCTGATGTACCAGTAAAATCAACCGTTGCAGTCCGGTTCTCACGATCCACGGTGATCGCTACCCTGATCACCTGCCCGGTATCTGTTTCATAACTGTATGCGCAGTCGTCCAGCCGACCCAGCAGGCGGCGAACCTCCTCGGCGGCGTTGTCCTGCACATGGCCCATATAGGCCTGCACCACGTCCAGCCCGAAATCGGCGACCATCCGGCGCAACTCAGTGGCGCCGCGTTCATTCGCAGCCACTTGCGCCTTCAGATCGGCGGTGTTCTGGACCACGTTGCGCACCGGATAAGGGTGATCCGTCAATAGCTTGCGCAGAGCGGCTTCCTGGAAGCGGCCGCCCTCGACCAGTCTGAAATTGTCGATCAGCACGCCTTCTTCATCGACGGTCGTGGCCAGCGGCGTCATCGAGCCCGGCGCGCTGCCGCCGACATCGGCGTGGTGCCCGCGCGAGGCGACCCAGAACAGGACTTCCGCGCCCGCATCGTCAAAAACCGGAGAAACCACTGTGATATCAGGAAGATGCGTGCCACCATTATAGGGCGCGTTCAGCGCGTAGACCTCGCCGGGGCGGATATCGGGATTGAGCCGGATCACCGTTTCAACGGAGCGGTCCATTGAGCCCAGATGCACCGGCATATGCGGCGCATTGGCCACCAGCGCCCCGGATGCATCGAACACCGCACAGGAAAAATCAAGCCTTTCCTTGATGTTGACGGAATGTGCAGTATTCTGAAGCGCCAACCCCATCTGTTCGGCGATATTCATGAAGAGGTTGTTGAACACCTCCAGCAGGATCGGGTCAGCCTCGGTCGACCCTGCCACCTGCATCCGCTGCGCCTTGCGATAGCGGCGCATCAGGACATGATCCTGCGCCGTCACCTCGGCCCGCCAACCGGGTTCGACGACGATGGTCTGGTTAGCTTCGATCACAAGCGCCGGGCCGGTGACGGTATCGCCGGGCGCAAGCCCCTCGCGCAGGAAGACCCCGGCCTGATGCCATTCGCCGCCCGCATAGACCCGCACCGTCCGGTCGGTCGCGGCCTCGCGTGCTTTCACCCGACGCGCTGTTTCGTCTCGGCCCGAAACGCGGCCGTCATGGGCCTGCAGGTCGATGGCCTCGATGGTGATCTCCTTATCGTCATAAACGAAACCGAACTGGGCCTTATGCGCGGCCTCGAACGCGCGGCGCGCTTCCGTCAGGTCGTGGGTGGCGAAGGTCACCGGCAGCGCCGTATCGGTGCCCGCGTAACGCAACATTAGGACCGGGCGCCATGCGACCGCGTCGGCGGGCACTCCCTGCGTCGCCATCTCGGCCAGCACCTGCTTGCGGAGCGTGTCGATCAGCGCCTTGGCCTGCGGCAGGAATTCGGGAGACAGCGGTGCCATCAGCGCCTGCTGGCGGCTGGCCTCGACCCTGGCCAGCCCGATTCCGTAGGCTGACAGAAGCCCCGAAAGCGGATGGATCAACACCGCCTCCATCCCCAGCGCATCAGCCACCAGGCAAGCGTGCTGCCCACCCGCACCGCCAAAACTGTTGAGCAGGTATTTCGTGACGTCATAGCCACGCTGGACGCTGATCTTCTTCACGGCGTTTGCCATGTTCTCGACCGCGATGCGCAGAAATCCCTCGGCCACCTCTTCTGGCTTTTTTCCTTCCTTTTCTGCTATTTCCGTGAACTTTTTCACAACAATATCGCGATCAAGCCGCTGGTCTTGCCGGGGTCCGAAGATGGCCGGAAACAGAGCAGGGTCAAGCTTGCCCAGCATGACATTGGCATCGGTGACCGTCAGCGGCCCGCCGCGCCGGTAACAGGCCGGGCCGGGGTCGGCGCCCGCCGAATCCGGCCCCACGCGAAAGCGCCCCGGCTCGGCATGCAGGATCGAACCGCCGCCGGCGGCGACCGTGTGAATGCGCATCATGGGCGCGCGGATACGCACGCCTGCCACTTCGGTATCAAAGGCGCGCTCGAAATCGCCCGCGCAATGCGCCACATCCGTCGAGGTGCCGCCCATGTCAAAACCGATCACCCGCTCGAACCCGGCCATCCGCGCTGTTTCCACCATGCCGACCACACCCCCCGCCGGGCCAGACAGGATTGCGTCCTTGCCCTGGAACATGTCAGCTGCCGTCAGCCCGCCGGATGACATCATGAACTGCAACACCGGCCCGGGCTGGCCCGGCGGCGTTGCCCCCAGTGCCTGCGCCACCCGTGCGACATAGCGGCGCAGAATCGGCGAGAGATAGGCATCGACAACCGTTGTATCACCCCGACCCACCAGCTTGATCAGTGGCGAGACCTCGTGGCTGACGGAGACCTGCGCAAAGCCCATGGCGCGCACCATCTCGGCCAGTGCGGCCTCATGCACCGGGTTCTTCCATGAATGCATCAGCACGATGGAAACCGCGTTGATCCCGTCTGCACGCAGCCCCTCAAGCGCCGGACGAAGCGCCTCGACCTCCAGAGCGTGTTCAACCGAGCCATCGGCGCGAAGCCGTTCATCCACCTCGATCACCCGCTCATAAAGCTGTTCGGGCAGGATGATTTCCTTGGCAAAGATATCGGGCCGCGCCTGATAGGCGATTCGCAAGGCATCGCGGAAACCACGCGTGATCAGCAGCGCCACCCGGTCGCCCTTGCGCTCCAGCAGCGCATTGGTGGCAACCGTGGTGCCCATTTTTACCGTTCCGATCCGGGCCGGATCGATCGCGCCGCCCAGCGAACGGCGAATGCCCTCGATCGCGGCATCCTCGTAAGCACCCGGATTCTCGGACAAAAGCTTTAACGGATGCAGCGCTCCATCCGGCGCACGCCCCACCACATCCGTAAAGGTGCCGCCCCGGTCGACCCAGAAATCCCACACACCCGTCGCAACGCCCGCGTTCTGCACTTGCATCAACCGCCCTCCTGCCGCTCACTTACAATTTGTTGACAAATTGCAATCGTCGCGTCAACCTCTCGTGAGTGCGGCCAGAGAGCGGCACATCTCAAACAGGGAGTTTCAACAATGTTTGCACGCCAAAGCCTTCTGGCCGGTGTCGTGGCCCTCGCCCCGTTACCCGCCCTTGCCCAGACCGCCTGGGACATGCCGACGCCCTATGGCGACGCGGTGTTCCATACGCAGAACATCATCCAGTTTGCCGATGAGGTCCGCGAAGCCACCGATGGCGGGCTGGATATCACCGTTCATTCCGCCGGTTCGCTGTTCGCCCATCCGCAGATCAAGGATTCGGTGCGCCGGGGTCTTGCCCCGATCGGCGAGATCCTGATGTCACAGCTGGTCAATGAGAACCCGGTTTTCGGGGTCGACAGCATTCCCTTTCTCGCCAACAACTATGAAGAAGCCGAACGCCTCTGGGGGGCCTCACGCGGGGCGGTCGAGGCCGCGTTGGAGGAACAGGGACTGACGCTTCTGTTCGCCGTTCCGTGGCCCGGCCAGTCGCTGTTTCTGCGCGCCGAGGTCACCGACCCTGACGACCTGCGCGGCATCAGCTTCCGCGCCTATAACGCCGCGACCGAGCGGATGGCGCAGCTTCTGGGCATGACGCCAACGCAGGTTGAGGCAGGTGATATCCCTACCGCCTTCAGCACCGGGCGCGTGGCGGCGATGATCACCTCACCCTCGACCGGTGTGTCCTCGCAGGCATGGGATTTCACCAGCCATTACATTGATGTGCAGGCCTGGCTGCCGAAGAACATGATCTTCGTCAACACCCGCGCCTTCGAGGCGCTGAGCGAAGATCAGCAGGCCGCCCTGCTGGAAGCCGCCGCAACTGCCGAAGCACGCGGCTGGGAAATGTCGGTGGCCGAAACCGAGACCCAGATCGCGCGGCTCCAAGAGGCCGGCATGCAGGTGTCCACGCCCTCTGACGCGCTGGCCGAAGCGTTGGCCACCGTGGGCAACACCATGACAGCAGAATGGCTGGAACTGGCCGGGCCGGAAGGCGAAGCGCTGATCAACAGCTATCGCGGCGACTGACTGGCTTAGGCGTGATGCAGCGGGCGGGGCACGGGGTTCCGCCCCTGCCCGCATTCCGCCCTTTCAACATAACGGAGGCCGCAATGCGAAGGTTCTTCGATACGCTTTACTCTGGCGCCCTTGTCGCAGCCTGCGCGGCCCTGATGGCGATTGCCGGGCTGGTGCTGGTTCAGGTTTTGGGCCGGATCATCGACCGGCTGGCGATCTGGCTGGGTCAGGCGCCGCCGGGAATCGCCGTGCCCTCGCTCTCCGAATTTGGCGGGTTTCTGTTCGTCGCGGCCGCCTGTCTGGCACTGCCCGCCACGCTGCGGGCGGGCGGGCATGTGCGGGTTACGCTGGCGCTGGGGCTGATGGGGCCACGTATGGGGCGGGCCTTTACCGGGCTGGTGCTGCTGGCGGCGCTGGCTCTGGGGGGCTTTGCCGGCTGGCATTCAACCGAGCAGATGCTGGACAGCTGGCGGTTCAACACGGTGTCCTTTGGTATGGTGCGGGTGCCGTTGTGGATTCCGCAGGCGGCAATGACGGCGGGGTTTGTGCTGTTGATGGTGGCGCTGGTGGACGAATTGCTGGTCCTGCTGCGCGGCGGCACCCCGGCATTCCGCCGCGCCGAGGAAGGGCGCCGCGAAGGCGCGGAGGGGCATTGATGGATATCACCCTTCTGTCCATTGTGCTGGTCGTGGTGCTGTTCGGCTTTCTGCTGTCGGGCCTCTGGGTCGGGTTCTCGCTGATCGCCGTGGCGCTGGTGGCGATGGAGCTGACGCGACCGGGGCTGGCGGGCATGGTCTTTGCCACCAAGGTCTGGGGCTCGCTCAACATCTGGGATCTGACGGCGCTGCCGATGTTCATCTGGATGGGCGAGATCCTGTTTCGCTCGCGCCTGTCATCGGACATGTTCCGCGGCCTGTCACCCTTCACCCGCCGCCTGCCCGGCGGGCTGCTGCATGCCAATATCCTTGGCTGCGCGCTGTTTGCGGCGGTGTCAGGCTCATCCGCCGCGACCACGGCCACGGTGGGGCGGATGTCGCTGCCCGAACTGAAATCGCGCGGCTATGATGACCGCATGGCGATCGGCACGCTGGCGGGTGCGGGCACCTTCGGCTTTCTGATCCCGCCCTCGATCATCCTGATCGTCTATGGCGCGGCGACCGAGCAGTCGATTGCGCGGCTGTTTCTGGCCGGGGTCATGCCGGGGCTGATGCTGGCGGCGATGTTCGCGGGCTATGTCATGCTCTGGGCGCTTCTGAACCGCGACCGGATGCCCGCGCCCGAGCCGAAGCCCGACTGGGGCGAACGCATGGCCGCCATCGGCGCGCTGGCCCCCACGGTAGCGCTGATCATTGCTGTAATCGGTTCGATCTATGCCGGGCTTGCCTCGCCGACCGAGGCCGCCGTGATCGGCGTGCTGGGTGCACTGGTGATTTCCTGGGCCAGCGGCGGGTTGACACGCGAGAGCGCCTGGGCGGCACTGAAAGGCGGCGCGATGACCAGTTGCATGATCGCCTTCATCCTGGCGGGCGCGTCGTTTCTGACGGTGGCGATGGGCTACACCGGCATCCCGCGTTTCCTGGCAAGCTGGATCGGCGCGCAGGGCTATTCGCCGTTTGCGCTGCTGTCGGTCCTTTTGCTGTTCTTCATCGTCATGGGGTTCTTTCTGGACGGCATTTCCATCGTCGTGCTGACCACCAGCGTGATTCTGCCGATGATCCTGGCAGCCGGGATCGACCCGATCTGGTTTGGCGTCTTTCTGGTGCTGGTCGTCGAGATGAGCCAGATCACCCCGCCGGTGGGCTTCAACCTTTTCGTGCTGCAATCGATCACCGGGCGCGGCATCTTTGAGGTGGCGCGCATGGCCCTGCCCTTCTTCCTGATCCTCGTGATCGCCACCGCCATCCTGGCCCTGTTTCCGGAGATCGCCCTATGGCTGCCGAACACGATGCTGAACCGCTGACAACCGGTGTGGGGCCAGTCGTCAGTTCGGCTCATCTGGCACGTTCTTCCCTGCCCGCGCTCAGCGAGGTCGAATTCGCGCTGACCATGGCAAACAACGCGTTTTCGCGTTGGATGGTGCGCTGCATGGCCGCCGCAGGCGCGCCCGGCCTGTCACCGCTGGAGGTGCTGGTGGTGCATCTGGTCAACCACCGCGAACGCCCCAAGACGCTGGCCGATATCTGCCTGATGCTGAATGTCGAAGACACGCATCTGGTAAACTATGCGATCAAGAAACTGGTGTCGCAAAAGCTGGTGCGCGCGGGGCGCAAGGGCAAGGAAAAGACCGTCGAGATCACCCCCGAAGGCGCAGCGCTTTGCGCGCGTTATGCCGAAATCCGCGAGGCGCTGGTGGTGCGCGCGGCGCGGCAGATAGGCCATGACCCAGAGGATATCTCGCGCATGGCGGCGTTGCTGCGCTCGCTGTCGGGTGCCTATGATCAAGCCGCGCGCGGGGCGGCGGCGTTGTGAGGGGGCGCTGCCCCCGCCGCCCGTGCCGGGCGACTCCCCCGGGATATTTCTGAACAGATGAAGGAGGCGCGATGGGTGGGTTTCTGAGCCATTGTGCCCGTCAAGGGCGCGGGCTGTTGGTGGCCGGTCTGATGGCCGGGATTGGCGTGGGGATTTTTGCACCCGAGTTGGCCGACAGGATGCGGGTACTGATTGCGCCGATGGTGGTGGGGTTGTTGTTTCTCGCCGTGCTGCGGCTGGGGGTGGAAGGGGTGCGCGCGGGGCTGCGGGGCCTGCGCAGCGCGCTGGGGGTGACGCTGGTGCTGCAACTGGTGCTGCCGGTGGGCGCGGCGATGGGGTTTCTGGCGATTGGATGGGGCGGTCCGGTGGCGCTGGGGTTGATCCTGATGCTGTCTGCTGCCCCGATCACCGGCAGCCCCAATCTGGCAATCCTGTCGGGCGGCGACCCGGTTCCCGCCTTGCGTCAACTGGTGCTGGGCACCGCGCTTTTACCGCTTACCGTGATCCCGGTTTTCGCGCTGATGCCTGCCTTTGGCAGCCCGACCGAGGTGGTGGTGGTGGTGGTGCGGCTGCTGGCACTGATTGCCGTGGCAGGAGGCTTGGCGCTGTTCCTGCGCGGCCGTGGGCTTGTTCGCGGAGATGCGGGTGCGTTGCAGGCGATGGACGGTCTGGCCGCCCTGATGCTGGCGGTGGTCGTCGTGGCGCTGATGGGCGCGGTGGGGCCTGGCCTGGCGACCAGCGGCGCGGTCTGGAGCCTTCTGGTGCTGGTGGTGGTGGTGAATTTCGGGCTTCAGGCGGGGGCTGCCTTGCTGGCGCGCGCGCGCGGTGCGGGCGCAGCGGTACCCGCACTGGGGATCGTGACCGGCAATCGCAATATCGCGCTGTTTCTCAGCGTGTTGCCCGCGACCCTGGTGGACGAGTTGCTGTTATTCATCGGCCTTTACCAGATACCGATGTATCTGACCCCGCTGGTCATGGCGCCCTTCTACCGCTGGCTTGGCGCCGCTTCCCCCACCGCTTCGCGCCAGTGACGGCGGCAGAGCGCGACATACCGGTCATTACCGCCGATCTCGACCTGCGCCCCATCGCGCAGCGCCTTTCCGTCAGGCCCCAGGCGAACCACCATCGTGGCCTTCCTGCCGCAATGGCAGATCGTGCGCACCTCGCGCATTTCGTCGGCCAGTGCCAGAAGCGCCGCCGAGCCCGGAAACAGCGCGCCGCGAAAATCGACACGCAAGCCGTAGCACATGACGGGCACGCCCAGATCATCGACCACGCGGGCCAGTTGCCAGACTTGCGCCTCTGACAGAAACTGCGCCTCGTCGAGAAAGACGCAGGCGCAGGGGCCCTCCGCCAGCCGCGCGCCGATACGTTTGAAAAGGTCATCGTCCGGGGTGAAGGTATCGGCCGCTGCTCCGATGCCGATGCGCGAGGCGATACGGCCCTGCCCCGCCCGGACATCCAGCCGGGCGGTCAGCAGGTAGGGCCGCATGCCCCGCTCCTGGTAGTTATGCGCCGCCTGTAGCAGGATTGTCGATTTTCCTGCGTTCATTGTCGAATAGTGAAAGTAAAGCTTGGCCATGGCCGCGCTTTAATCCGCAATCACGACAACGGCAACGGAGATCAGGCGATGGCGACGATCTCGACGGAGAAGGTCAGCGCCTGACCGGCCAGCGGATGATTGGCATCGAGTACCACCTGCTGATCGTCGGCCTCGGCCACCGTCACGGGAATCGCCTGACCGTCCGGGGTCTGCATCTGCAGCACGGTGCCCGGCTCCAGTGGAATATCAGCCGGGATCTGCTCGCGTGGGACAGCCTGACGGGCCTGCGGATCACGCTGGCCATAGGCCTGATCGGCCGGAATGGTCACCGTCTTTGCCTCGCCAACGGTCATGCCGTCAAGCGCAGCATCGAGGCCGGGAATGATCTGGCCGGAGCCCAGCGTGAAGGCCAGCGGCTCGCGGCCCTCGGACGAGTCGAATACCGAACCGTCCTGGAGCGTGCCGGTATAGTGGAAATGGACGGTATCGCCCGCTTTTGCCTGGGTCATGAAGAATCCTTGATGGGGGGATGAATGATCGGAGGGGCGCGCGGCGTCGCCGGGGTTGCTCCGGGCTCAGCCAGACAGGTAGCGCGAATCGGCCCGTTTGAAAACCCTGACACCGGCAAAAACCCGCTGTCGGCCCTTCTGAAAGCCGCGAAAGGAGGGGGGGGGCGGCGCATCCGCGATGGGCATCAAAATGCGGTAACATCGCCGACGCGGATGCGTGAAGGGTTGCGCCAGGACCGGGGGGTTCAGCCCTCGAGTTCGATCTCGTAGCGTTCGATCACCGTATTGGCGAGCAGCTTTTCGCACATCGCCTTGAGCGTGTCCTCCGCGGCGGCGCGGTCGGTCTCGGCCAGATCAAGCTCGATCACCTTGCCCTGACGCACGGCCTCGACCCCTTCGAAACCCAGCGCACCCAGCGCATGGCGCACGGCCTCGCCCTGCGGGTCCAGCACGCCGGTTTTCAACATCACATGCACGCGGGCTTTCATGGCGCTCAATCCTCAGTTCATCAGTTTCGGCTTGGAGATCGGTGTGGCACTGCCGGGCATCACGCCCAGACGCCGTGCAACCTCGGCATAGGCTTCGGAAAGATTGCCCAGATCACGGCGGAACACATCCTTGTCCAGCTTCTGGCCGGTCTTGGCATCCCACAGGCGGCAACTGTCGGGGCTGATCTCGTCGGCCACGATCAGGCGCTGGAAATCGCCGTCGTAGATGCGGCCGATCTCGATCTTGAAATCCACCAGCTTGATGCCGACGCCCATCATGATGCCCGAAAGGAAATCATTCACCCTAAGCGCCAGCGCCACCATGTCGTCAAGATCCTGATGTGTGGCCCAGCCGAAGGCCAGAATATGCTCTTCACTCACCAGCGGATCGCCAAGCGCATCGTTCTTGTAATAGAATTCGACGATCGGGCGGGGCAGCGGTGTGCCTTCCTCGATGCCCAGCCGTTTGCTGATCGACCCGGCCGCGATGTTGCGCACCACCACTTCCAGCGGGATGATCTCGACCGCACGGATAAGTTGCTCGCGCATGTTGATGCGCCGGATGAAATGCGTGGGCACGCCAATTTCGTTCAGGCCGGTCATGAAGAACTCGGAGAGCCGGTTGTTCAGCACGCCCTTGCCCTCGATCACGTCGCGCTTTTCGGCGTTGAAGGCGGTGGCATCGTCCTTGAAATATTGCACATAGGTGCCCGGCTCCGGGCCTTCGTAAAGGATTTTCGCCTTGCCCTCGTAAATTTTGGTGCGACGTGCCATGGGAGCCCCTTGTGACAGCCCGGGCGCGCTTCCGGGCGTTTCTGTCGCCCCTATACGCCAAGCACCGCGCCCCCGCAAGCGTGGGGGCAGGTGGGGCAGCGGCAAGGATTTGGCAAGGATTTGTGCGCTAGAGTGACCGGGCAAGTGCCAGGGGGATTCGATGATGAGCAGCTTGAATGACCGCCAGAAGGGTTTTGAGGGCAAATTCGTCCATGATGCGGAACTCGTCTTTCGCGCCCAGATGCGGCGCAACCGGCGGCTGGGCCTGTGGGCGGCAGATATGATGGGCCAGTCCGGGTCCGAGGCGGGCCAGTATGCCGATGCTTTGTTGGCAACAGCGCTGGGCGAAAATGGCGGCACGCGGGTGTTCGACCAGATCTGCGTCGATTTGCAGGGCCGCGCCGAGCCAGCGGAGATCCGCGCCAGGATGGACACGCTACTGACAGAGGTCTGGCAGGAACTGCGCGACGGCTAGGGCACCCCTTCAAACACCGATAAGGGTTGCGGGCGGCGCGTGTTGCGCTCATATCTGGGGCGGATTCGCCGCCAACCTATCAAGAGGCCCCGCTTATGAGCACATTTGACGACCGAGAACGCGCATTCGAGAACAAGTACGCCCATGACATGGAGATGCAGTTCAAGGCCGTAGCGCGCCGGAACAAGGCGCTCGGTCTTTGGGCTGCGGGCCTTCTGGGCAAATCAGGTGCCGCTGCCGAGGAATACGCGATGGAAGTGATCCGCGCCGATTTCGAGGAAGCTGGCCATGAAGACGTGTTCCGCAAGGTTCAGGCCGATCTGGCAGGCCACGCGGACGAGGCCCAGATCCGCGCCAAGATGGAGGCCCTGCTTCAGGAGGCCAAAGCCGCGTTGATTACCGAAGGCTGACGCGATGCGCGGCCTGGCACAGCCCGCGCATCGCGCGTCTGAGCCTGGGTCATTGGCCATGTCGGAAGGCCGGTGCCTTGTTCGCCGGGCAGATACGGGCAAGCCTGGAGCGTTTCGATGGCCGGCAAGCGAAAGGGTCCGGGCGTGTTTCTTGCAGATCGGTGACGGAAATCATCGGTGTCAGAACCGGGTAAGGCCTGTGGTGCGCGCACCGATCACGCAACATCCGGCAAGGATACGCCTTTCACTTTCGCCAAGCCCGCAACGGCTTTGCTGGGTTTGCGATTCGTGTCAGGATAAATCAGGTGCCGGTTCAATCGCGGCCACAACAAACCAGGCTACGCGCCGCCATCGGCTGCCGTCGCCCGCAGTGCACAACTCCGCATCCAGAGGCCCTCATGACCGTGACCGAAGCCAATGATCCCCTGAGCCTGCTGCTTGCCGAGCGCGGCTATCTTCTGGCCGATGGCGCCACCGGGACCAACTTGTTCAACATGGGGTTGTCCTCGGGTGAGGCACCGGAGCTGTGGAACACCGACCAGCCCAACAACATCCGTAAGCTTTATTCGATGGCTGTCGAGGCCGGATCAGACCTGTTCCTGACCAACACCTTCGGCGGCAACGCCAGCCGCCTGAAACTGCATCAGGCCGAGGGGCGGGTGCACGAGCTCAACCGCATTGGTGCCGAACTGGGGCGCGAGGTGGCCGACAGGGCCGGGCGCAAGGTGCTGGTTGCGGGTTCGATGGGCCCCACAGGCGAGATCATGGAACCGATGGGCACGCTGACCCCGGCGCGGGCTGTCGAACTGTTCCACGAACAGGCCGAGGGGCTGAAAGAAGGCGGCGTCGATATCCTCTGGGTCGAGACCATCTCTGCCCCCGAGGAATACCGCGCCGCCGCCGAAGGCTGCCGCCTGGCGGGGATGCCCTGGGCGGGAACCATGAGCTTCGACACCGCGGGCCGCACGATGATGGGCTTCACCTCGGCCGATATGGTAAAGCTCGTCGACAAGCTGGACTATCCGCCGGTGGCCTTTGGCGCGAATTGCGGTGTCGGCGCTTCCGACCTGTTGCGCACAATCCTCGGCTTTGCGGCGCTCGGCCCGGAAAAGCCGATCATTGCCAAGGGCAATGCGGGGATCCCCAAATACCATGACGGCCATATCCATTATGACGGCACGCCGGAACTGATGGCCGAATACGCGGTGATGGCGCGCGATGCCGGTGCGCGGATCATTGGCGGCTGTTGCGGCACCATGCCCGAACACCTGCGCGCCATGCGCGAAGCGCTCGACACCCGTCCGCAGGGTGAGCGTCCGACACTGGAGCAAATCACCGCGAGTCTTGGCGCGTTTTCATCCAGTTCGGACGGAACCGGCGACGATGGTGGCGCGCCAGCACGTGAACGTCGCGGTCGCCGCAGAAGCTGACGCGCTTTTCAGGCCTCGGTGCCTTGTCACCCTGTCGGTGGATGACTACACCAATAGGGTAAACAACCCGAGGTGATCGATGTTCCGTCTGCCAGCCCTGAGCGACCCCCGCAACCATGACACCCGCAGTTCGGGCGGCAAGGCTCTGGGAGATCTGCCCAGCTGGGATCTGACGGATCTGTATGCATCCGCCGACGCCCCCGAAGTGGCGCGCGATCTGGATTGGCTTGATGATGCCTGCACCGGCTTTGCTACCGAGTATGAGGGCAAATTGGCGGGGCTGGATGCTGCCGGCATGCTGCATTGTCTTCGCCGCTATGAGGAGATCGACATCACCGCCGGGCGGCTTATGTCTTTTGCCGGGCTGCGCTATTACCAGAACACCACCGACAGCGATCGCGCAAAGTTCATGGCCGATGTGCAGGACAGGGTGACCGCCGCTACCACGCCGCTGGTATTCTTCACGCTGGAGATCAACCGTATCGAGGATGCAGCGCTTGACGCGCTGTTCCTCGCCGATGCCGAACTTGCGCGCTACAAACCCGTTTTCGAGCGGATGCGCGCCATGCGCCCGCACCAGCTTTCCGATGAGCTGGAGCGCTTCCTTCATGACCAGTCCACCGTTGGTTCGGCGGCCTGGAACCGGCTGTTCGACGAAACAATGGCCGGGCTGACGTTTGAGGTCGCGGGCGAGGAAGAACCACTACCGCTGGAAGCCACGCTCAACCTGCTGACCGACCCTGACCGCGCCCGCCGCGAGGCCGCAGCCCGCGCCCTGGCAACCGTTTTCGAGCGCAACATCCGCCTCTTTTCACGCGTGCACAACACACTGGCAAAGGAAAAAGAGATCAGCGACCGCTGGCGCAAGATGCCGACACCCCAGCACGGCCGCCACCTGTCCAACCATGTCGAGCCCGAGGTGGTGCAGGCGCTGCGCGATGCCGTGGTCGCCGCCTATCCGCGCCTCTCGCATCGCTATTACGCGCTCAAGGCCCGCTGGATGGGGCTTGACGCGCTGGAGGTCTGGGATCGCAACGCCCCGCTGCCGATCGATCCGCCCAAGACCATCGACTGGGCGCGCGCGCGCGGTATCGTCATGGATGCCTATGCCGATTTCTCGCCGCGCCTCGCCGAACTGGCAGCGCCGTTTTTCGACAGGGGCTGGATCGATGCCGGCGTGAAGCCGGGCAAGGCACCGGGCGCGTTTGCCCATCCCACGGTAACAACGGTGCATCCCTACGTGATGCTGAACTATCTTGGCAAACCGCGCGATGTGATGACGCTGGCGCATGAACTGGGCCACGGCGTGCACCAGCGGCTTGCGGCCGGTCAGGGTGAACTGTTGTCCTCAACCCCGCTGACACTGGCCGAAACCGCCAGCGTCTTTGGCGAAATGCTGACATTCCAGAAGCTTCTGGCCAATGCGCAAACACCCGGTGAGCGCAAGACGCTGCTCGCGGGTAAGGTCGAAGACATGATCAACACGGTTGTGCGTCAGATCGCATTCTATGATTTCGAATGCAAACTGCATGCCGCCCGCCGCGAGGGCGAACTGACGCCTGATGACATCAACGCGCTCTGGATGTCGGTGCAGGCCGAAAGCCTGGGCCCGGTCTTCACCTTCATGGACGGCTATGAGACCTTCTGGTCCTATGTGCCGCATTTCGTCCACTCGCCCTTCTATGTCTACGCCTATGCCTTTGGCGACGGCCTGGTGAACGCGCTTTATGCCGTCTACCGCGAATCCCCCGAAGGTTTTCAGGACAAGTATTTCGAGATGCTGTCGGCAGGTGGCTCCAAACACCACAAGGAACTGCTGGCCCCCTTCGGCCTCGATGCCTCGGACCCGGCCTTCTGGGACAAGGGTCTGAACATGATCGCGGGTTTCATTGACGAGCTGGAAGCGATGGAAGACTGAACCCTTCCCTCTTCATCTGTTCAGAAATATCCTGGGGGGTGAATTGGCCAAAGGCCAAGAGGGGGGCAACGCCCCCCTTCCCGCCCTCAACCCGCCAGTTCAGACAGCACGTCCCAGGCGGTCTCCACATCCGCCAGCGTCGCCCCGAATGCCCCCACCTGAAACCGGATCACCATGGCCCCGTCCAGCCGCGTCTGCGTCAGATAGATCCGGCCGTCATTGTTGATCCG
>ERZ869909.275-NODE-275-length-72263-cov-85.203890_pt1 | contig 72263 bp, 66 predicted proteins | sample MGYA00520892_ERZ869909 | MGnify/ENA primary metagenome ERZ869909 (study PRJEB32215, sample SAMEA104723947) | bioreactor metagenome | biome: bioreactor; feature: anaerobic bioreactor; material: water | place: China | collected 2015-03-12 ...
GCCTGCTTCACGCCGATCGATACCGCCACCACTTCGGAGGCGACACCCTTTTCCTTCAGCCGGATCGCCTCTTCCACCGCGATCTCGTCGAAAGGGTTCATCGACATCTTCACATTCGCCAGATCGACCCCGCTGCCATCCGCTTTCACACGGACCTTCACGTTATAGTCGATCACCCGCTTGACCGGGACCAAAACCTTCATGCGCGTCCACTCCCTCGCTCAAGGCTTGCTGCTTGCGCGGCAGGCCAGATGGATTCATACCCTCGCTTCCTAACCACTCTGAACCGGGGGTAACAGAGAAAAAACAACCGAAACACTGCCCGAACGCCGCGTTTTGCCGCAGCGCGGAAATGTTAGCGTCAGCGGTTGGCACCCGGCACCCACAAAATGTCGTCGGCGCCGTTATCATTGGCCACCCGCCCGATGACAAAGAACCAGTCCGACAGCCGGTTGAGATACCGCAGGGCGGCCGGGTTGATATCATCATTGCGCGCCAGTTCCACCACCAGTCGTTCAGCGCGCCGCGAAACGGTGCGGCACAGATGCAAATGCGCCGCCAAAGCCGAGCCGCCGGGCAGGATGAAGCTGCGCAGCGGTTGCAGATCGGCGTTCATCGCGTCGATCTCGGCCTCAAGCCGATCAACCTGCGCATCCGTCACGCGCAGGGGCGTATAGCTGGCTTCGCGATCTTTTTCCATGTCCGGACGGCACAGATCTGCGCCCAGATCGAAGAGATCGTTCTGGACCCGCGCCAGGGCTTCGGCCATCGCGCCCTCGGCATGCAGCCGTGCCAGTCCGACGGTGGCATTGGTTTCATCAACCGTGCCATAGGCTTCGACGCGCAAGGAGAACTTCGGCACACGCACGCCATTGCCAAGCGCGGTATCCCCCTTGTCGCCGGTTCTGGTGTAGATCTTGTTAAGAACGACCATCGCTTATCCTCGCATTCTGAACCAGGCAAAGGCCACGATCAGGATCACGGCCACGAATTGCGCCGCCAGCCGGTAGCGCATCAATCGGTTGGCGTGCTTTCGGTTGAACTCGCCGCCTTTGGCAAAACTGCCGACACCGAGAATCAGGATCGCCAGCACCACCAGAGAGGCGATGGCGGCGACCAAAAACAGCGGATCTCTGAGAAGCATTGGCGCCTCCTTTCACTGACCGCTGATGTAGCGGCTTTGCACACCATTGCCAGCCCCTATCACGGATCAGCCCTTTGCCACCAGCCAGTCAAAGGCGCGGGACGGCAGGATGCGGCCCAGGGTGGCCATGGCCCAGGTGGGGGTTGTGACGAAATAACGCGGCTTCGGACGCGGGCTTTCCAGCGCATGAATCAGCTTCGTCGTAACCGCTGAGGGTGGCAGCTCAAACCGGTCGGGCCTTGTCTTTTCGGCATACAGGCGTTTGAGCAGGCTGTTACGATACTGTTCAGCGCGGGGGCTGTTCTCCCAGTCTATCCAGCGCTCGAAATGAGAAATCGCATTGGCGCGGAACCGACTGGTGATTGGACCAGGCTCTATCAGCACCACCTTGATCGGTGTGTCGCGCATCTCCAGCCGCAACACATGGGTCAGCCCTTCCAGCGCATATTTGCTGGCGACATAGGCCCCGCGCCATTTCATCGGCGTGAAACCCAGCACCGACGAGCAATTGACAATCCGTCCGTGCCCCTGCGCCCGCATGACCGGCAGCGCACGGCGCGTCAGCTCATGCCAGCCAAACAGATTGGCCTCGAAAATGGCACGCAGGGCATCGGTCGGCAGATCCTCCACCGCGCCCGGTGTCGCATGGGCACCATTGTTGAACACTGCATCCAGCCGTCCACCGGTCGCAGACAGCACTTTGTCAAGCGCGGTGGCGATGCTCAGCGGGTCGGTGTAATCCAGTTGCGGGCTTTCCAGCCCCTCGGCTTCAAGCCGTGCACAATCCGCAGGCTTGCGGCACGACGCGAACACCCGCCAGCCTCGCGCCGCCATCGTGCGGGCCGCATCCAGACCGATGCCGGATGACGCTCCGGTAATCAGCAACACGGGGCGAGTGTCAGGCATGAAGGTTCAATCCCTGCTCAGCCTGCGTCCAGTTTCGCCCAGGCTTCAAGCTTGCGATAGATTGTCGAGGCCGAGACATCAAGCTCGCGCGCCGCACGTGGCACCGATCCGCCATGGCGGCGCAGTGTCTCTTCGATCACCATGCGCTCGATCTGCGCCAGCGTGCGGCCCGCCAGATCGCCCAATCCCACGCTTTCGGCCTTCACCATGCCGTTCTGGCGCTCTGGCTCCTGATCGGGATACAGGTCAGGCGGCAACATATCGGAGGTGACAAGAGGCCCGTCGTTCAGCACCACGACATTGCGCAACACATTGATCAACTGGCGGACATTACCGGGCCAGGGCAGGCTGCGGAACAGATCCTTCACCGATGCGTCGAGCCCCGTAAAAACGTGGCCCTCTTCCTCGGCCATCCGGGCAACCAGCGCCTCGGCGATCTCGATCACATCATCGCCCCGCATGCGCAGTGGCGGCATGTGGATCGGCACGACATGCAGTCTGTAATACAGATCCTCTCGGAAACTGCCGCGCCGGACCTCTTCCAGCGGGTTGCGGTTGGTGGCACAGATGATGCGCACATTGACCTTGCGCGGCTTTGTTGCCCCCACCGGCGTGATGGTCGATGTCTGCAAGAAACGCAGAAGCTTGGTCTGCAAGTTCAGATCCATCTCGCAGATCTCATCCAGAAACAGCGTACCGCCATCGGCCGCCGCCGCCGCGCCGGTCTTGTCAGAGATCGCTCCGGTGAACGAGCCGCGCAGATGGCCAAACACCTCGGATTCCAGAAGATCAATGGGTATCGCACCGCAGTTCAGTGCAATGAACGGTCCGCGCGCGCGTGACGATGTGCCGTGTACCGCTTCGGCGCACAGTTCCTTGCCGGTGCCGCTTTCGCCGGTAATGAAAACCGTCGCCATGGACCGCGCGACAGAGCGGATCTTGTCATAGACGGCGTGCATCGCCGGCGAGCGCCCGATGAAGGGCGCCAGCACTGCAGCCTCTGCCGCCTCGGCCTTGGTCGGAATCCGGTGGATCAGCGAACGGCGGGCATTCTCGACCGCTGCCAGCAGGCGCTGATCGTCAAATGGCTTGACCAGAAATTCATGTGCGCCCGCGCGCATCATTTCCACTGCCTTGTTGATCGAACCGTTGGCGGTGATCACGGTGATGCAGGTGTGGGGCTCCATCTCCAGGAAATCCTGCATCAATTCCAGCCCGGTCCGGTCGGGCAGCATCAGGTCCAGCAGCACAACCGGCGCGCGCAGCTTGCGAAACTCGGCCATCCCCTCTGCGGCAGTGCCACAGGTCACGACCTCATACCCGGCGCGGTTCAGCGCCGAGGCATAGATCATTTGCAACGACGGAGTATCCTCAATCAGAAGGATCGTGTCTGTGGTATGTGATCGATCCTTCATTGCTGCCTGAACGCCCTCGCACAGGTGTCCAGCACCGCGAGAACGCCCTCGATCTCCTTGCGCACAGGAAATGTCAGAACCGACAATGCGCTGGGGCTGACACTTTCGGCGGCCTTGTTCAGGGTCTGAGCAAGATCGGCAAGGCGTCGCGCGCCGATCGTCGAGGCCAATCCCTTCAGTTCATGTGCAATCTTCGCAACAACCACCGGCTCGGCGTCTTCAAGACCGCCGGCCATGCGCCGGAAATCCGACAAGAGCTGATCGCAAAGTGCGCGTTGCATTGCTTCATCCCCGATACTGAAGATGCTGGCCAGAATTGACTGATCAAAATTCTGCTCGACAGTCGCCGTGCCATTATCGAGTAAATGGTTCGTATTCATGAAAATATCTTACTGTAAACAAACACCCGTAAACACTGTGTCGTCAATCTCTGGCACAATCAAGGGATGAATTGGGCTTCGATGTGGCAGTGCGCGCGCCAAAGCGCAGCCCACTGCCACAGCCAGATGATTTCAGTCATCCTTTTGGATAACCAAGCGTTTTCAATGCAAGGGCAATCTCATCAAGGATCGCAGGGTCATCAATCGTGGCGGGAATCCGCACTTCGTCGCCATCGGCGATCTTGGCCATGGTCGCGCGCAGGATCTTGCCCGAACGCGTCTTCGGCAGCCGATCAACCACCACCGCCAGCTTGAACGCCGCCACCGGGCCGATACGTTCGCGCACCAGCGCCACGCATTCGCGGACGATGGTTTCAGGGTCGCGCACCACTCCCTTGTTCAGACACAGAAAGCCCAGCGGCAACTGGCCCTTCAGATCATCCGCCACACCGATAACCGCGCATTCGCCCACATCGGGATGCGCTGCCAGAACCTCTTCAATCGCACCGGTTGACAACCGGTGCCCGGCAACATTGATCACGTCATCGGTGCGCGCCATGATATAGACATAGCCATCCTCATCGATATAGCCCGCATCCCCCGTCTCATAGTAGCCCGGGAAGGTGCTGAGATAGGATTTGACGAACCGCGCCTCGGCATTCCAGAGGTTGGGCAATGTGCCCGGCGGCAGGGGCAGCTTGATGGCGATGGCGCCCAGCGTGCCCGGTGCAACCGGGTGGCCGCCTTCGTCCAGCACCTTCACGTCGTAGCCCGGCATCGGCAACGAGGGGCTGCCCATCTTGATCGGCTGCGGCTCATACCCCTGCGGGTTGCCGCAGATCGGCCAGCCGGTTTCCGTCTGCCACCAGTGATCGACCACCGGCACACCCAGCTTTTCCTGCGCCCATTGCACTGTGTCGGGGTCGGCCCGCTCACCCGCCAGATAAAGGCATCGCAGGCTCGTGGTATCGTATTTCTTCACAAACTCACCCGCCGGATCCTCGCGCTTGATGGCGCGGAAGGCGGTGGGTGCGGTGAAGAAGGCGACCACGCCATGTTCCTCGATCACCCGCCAGAAGGTGCCGGCATCGGGCGTGCCCACAGGCTTGCCTTCGAAAACGATGCTGGTAGCCCCGTGCAAAAGCGGCGCATAGACGATATAGCTGTGCCCCACCACCCAGCCGACATCCGAGGCCGTCCAGAACACCTCGCCGGGGTTGACGTTGTAATGGTTCTTCATCGTCCAGGCGAGCGCGACCAGATACCCGGCGGTAGCGCGGATCACGCCCTTGGGCTGGCCCGTGGTGCCCGAAGTATAGAGGATATATGCCGGGTGGTCGCCCTCGACCGGCACGCAATCGGCGGGGGTGACACCGAACTGAAAGCTGTGCCAGTCAAGATCGCGGCCCTCGGTCAGCTTGGCCACCTCCTGCTCGCGCTGGTAGATCACGCAGAACTCGGGCTTGTGGGTCGCCTGCTCGATGGCATCATCCAGAAGTGGCTTGTAATGCACCACCCGTCCCGGCTCGATCCCGCAGGACGCGGCGATAATCGCCTTTGGCTGGGCATCGTCAATTCTCGTCGCCAACTCGCGTGCGGCGAAACCGCCGAACACCACCGAATGGATCGCCCCCAGCCGCGCACAGGCCAGCATCGCTTCCACTGCCTGCGGGATCATCGGCATGTAGATGACCACGCGGTCACCCTTCTCCACGCCGCGCGCTTTCAGCGCTCCGGCCAGCATCGACACCCGCTCAAGCAATTCATTATAAGAGATTGTCTGTTTGGTATGGGTAACCGGGCTGTCATAGATCAGCGCCGGCTGCGCTCCCCGCCCGGCCTTTACATGGCGGTCGATGGCGTTCCAGCAGGTGTTGACGCGCGCATCCTTGAACCATTCATAGATCGGGGCGCGGGCGTCAAACAGGGCGCGCTTCGGCGGCTCGATCCAGTCGATGGTACGGGCCTGTTCCATCCAGAACCCTTCGGGATCGGCGATCGACCAGCGGTGCAGATCTGCGTATTGCATGAATTTTTCCTCCTCGGTCCCCGACAATCAGTTACGCGAGGTATTGTTCGACGCGCAACGCTGTTACCGGCTGTCATTGGCCACTGACCCGGCAAAATTTGCATAACCGCGGCAAGACACCGCATAAAAATTTGCAAAACTCGCAAATTCTTCTGCATGTCACCACAAAACGCTCAAAATTTGCAAACCAGGCCGACCGAACTTTGCAGCATCCAGCGAATCGCCCCCCTCAGCCGTAAACCGATACCGGCGTTCCCGCGATCGCGGCCATGTTCAGAAGGCCCCGCGCCGTGATCGACGGCGTGACGATATGCGCGCGGTTGCCCATGCCCATCAGGATCGGCCCCACTTCCAGCCCACCGGCGCGCGCTTTCAGGATGTTGCGCACGGCGCTGGCGGCGTCGGTGCTGGAGAACACCAGCACATTCGCCGCCCCCTGCAACCGCGAACGGGGAAAGATGCGTTCGCGCAACTCGGGGTCAAAGGCCGCATCAACATGCATCTCGCCCTCGTACTCGCATTCCAGTTCCATCGCATCGAGGATCTCCAGCGCGCCCCGCATCCGCCGCCCGGACGAGGTATCCAGCGTACCGAATTGCGAATGCGAACACATGGCAATCTTCGGCGTCACCCCGAACCGCCGTGCATGCCGCGCTGCGCCAATTACCGTTTCTGCAATCTGTTCCGGCGTCGGTTCGGCGTTGATCTGCGTATCGGCGATGAACAGCGGCCCGTCAGACTGGATGACCAGGCTCAGCGCCCCCACAGGCCGCAGCCCGTCACGCGCCAGAACCTCGCGCACATAGTTCATATGCCACAGATACTGCCCGAACGCGCCGCAGATCATGCTGTCGGCCTCGTTGCGATGCACCATGACTGCGGCAATCGCGGTGGTGTTGGTGCGCAGGATCGCCTTGGCGACATCGGGCGTCACGCCGCGCCGCTCCATCAGGGTGTGATAGGTCTCCCAGTATTCGCGGTAGCGGGGATCGTTTTCGGGGTTAACGATCTCGAAATCGCGCTCCGGCCGGATCGGCAGACCCGCGCGCTCACAGCGCCGGGCAATGACATCCGGGCGGCCTATCAGGATGGGAACCTCGGTGGTTTCCTCGATCATCGCCTGCGTTGCGCGCAACACGCGTTCATCCTCGCCCTCGGCAAAGACAATCCGGCGCGAGGCGCTTTTCGCGGCCTCGAAGACCGGGCGCATCAGCATGGCCGAGCGGAAGACCGAGTTGTCCAGTTTCTGCTTGTAGGCATCGATATCATCGAGCGGGCGCGCGGCCACGCCGGTTTCCATTGCCGCGCGGGCCACAGCCGTCGCAACCACCCCCATCAGGCGCGAATCGAACGGCTTGGGAATCAGATACTCAGGCCCGAAACTGAGCTTCTCGCCGCGATAGGCCGCCGCCGTTTCCGCCGATGTGGTCGCCCGCGCCAGTTGCGCGATTCCTTCGACACAGGCAATCTGCATCGCGTCGTTGATCTCGACGGCTCCGACATCCAGCGCACCGCGAAAGATGAATGGGAAGCATAGCACATTATTGACCTGATTGGGAAAATCGCTGCGACCCGTCGCCATGATTGCTCCCGGCGCCACCGCCTGCACGGCATCCGGCATGATCTCGGGCGTGGGGTTGGCTAGCGCGAAGATGATAGGCCGTTCGGCCATCCGCGAAACCATCTCAGACGTCAGAACATTGGGGCCGGACAGGCCCAGAAACAGATCGGCACCGTCGATCACCTGCCCCAGATCGCGCAGCTCCGACGGCTGGGCAAAAGCTGCCTTTTCCGGGTTCATATCCACCTCGCGGCCCTCATGGACCAGCCCGTGAATGTCGCACAGCCAGATATTCTCGCGCTTCAGACCCAGCTTCAGCAGCATGTTCAGGCATGCAATCCCCGCCGCCCCGCCGCCGGTAGAGACCACCTTGATATCCTCAAACTTCCGCCCGGTCAGATGCAGCGCATTCACCGCCGCCGCCCCCACCACAATCGCGGTGCCGTGCTGGTCATCGTGGAACACCGGAATGCCCATCCGTTCCCGGCAGATCCGTTCGACGATAAAGCAATCGGGGGCCTTGATATCCTCCAGATTGATCGCGCCAAAGGTCGGTTCCAGCGCGCAGACGATCTCGGCCAGCTTCTCCGGGTCGGATTCGTTCAACTCGATATCGAAACAGTCGATATTGGCGAACTTCTTGAACAGGACCGCCTTGCCTTCCATGACCGGCTTGGATGCCAGAGGACCGATATTGCCCAGCCCCAGCACCGCTGTGCCATTTGTGACCACCGCCACCAGATTGCCCCGTGCCGTGAACCGCGCAGCATTGGCCGGGTCGGCCTTGATCTCAAGACAAGCTTCGGCCACGCCGGGCGAATAGGCACGCGCCAGATCGCGGCCGTTTGCCAAGGGCTTTGTGGCGCGGATCTCCAGCTTTCCGGGTTTTGGAAATTCGTGATAATCCAGCGCGGTCTGGCGAAAGATTTCGCTGCTTCGATCGATCATTCCAGACCCCTCCCTGGGATTCGTGAAACAAGTTTAACGTTAAACTATTCCGGCTTCGTCACTGATACTCCGGAAGCGGCAACGCTTTCAAGTTGCTTGTCGTAAAGGCAACCGTGCGCGGGCTTGAAACTGAATCGCCCGCATAGGAAGGTTAACGCAAACACCCCGTGAACCGGAGCCTTTTTCATGCCATTGCTCGAATCCGCCCTCAAGGTGCGAGAAAACGCCTATGTCCCTTATTCGCGCTTCAAGGTAGGAGCGGCGATCATCGCGCGGTCAGGTGCGGTCTATACCGGCTGCAATGTTGAAAATGTTGCCTATCCGCAAGGCACCTGCGCCGAGGCGGGTGCCATTGCCGCCATGGTCGCGGGCGGTGACACCGAGATTGCCGAGGTCTGCGTGGTCGCCGATGCCCCCGCCCCCTGCCCTCCCTGCGGCGGTTGCCGCCAGAAACTGGCCGAGTTCGCGGGCTCCGATGTGGTGGTGACCATGGCCACCACCGACGGCCAGAAACTGACCATGACCATGGCGCAACTGCTGCCCGGCGCCTTTTCGCCCCGCCACATGAGCCGCGCATGATCAGTGCTGCCGGCGTCATCCAGTCGGTCATCGAGGCCACCGCAACGCCCGATTCGCTGCGCTGGTTCGCGCGCGGGCTGGCCGATGCCACGGTGTCAGACGCGCAGGCCGGGGCTTTTGCCATGGCTGTCAAACTGCGGGGCCTCTCGCCTGCGGCCCGCACCGCCTTGACCGAAAGCATGCGCGACTCGGGCGATGTGTTGCGCTGGGACATGCCCGGCCCGGTGGTGGACAAACACTCAACCGGCGGGGTAGGCGATTGCATCAGCCTGACACTTGCCCCGGCGCTGGCGGCCTGCGGGGTCTATGTGCCGATGGTTTCGGGCCGTGGGCTTGGCCATACGGGCGGCACGCTGGACAAGCTTGAATCGATCCCCGGCTACACGGTCGACCAGCCCGAGGAACGCTTGCGCGCCATCACCCGCGACGTTGGCTGCGCGATTGTCGGGGCAACCAGCCGCATCGCCCCCGCCGACAAAAGGCTTTACGCAATCCGCGATGTGACGGCAACGGTAGACTCCATCGACCTTATCACCGCCTCGATTCTGTCGAAAAAGCTGGCGGCGGGGCTGGATGCGCTGGTGCTGGACGTAAAGACCGGCTCCGGCGCCTTTCTGCCGGCGATGGACGACAGCCGTGCGCTGGCCCATGCACTGGTCGATACCGCAAATCGCGCAGGTTGCCGCACCTCGGCGCTGATCACGGAGATGAGCGCGCCACTGGCCGGGGTTGCGGGCAACGCGCTGGAAGTGGCCGAGGTGATGCGCTGGTTGACTCAAGGCACCCCGAACGCCGATATCCGCACGCTGACGCTCGCCCTGGGGGGCGAGGCGCTGGCATTGGCGGGTGTTGCCCGTGACCCACAGGCAGGGGCCGCACGTATTGAGCAGGCGCTGAATTCAGGCGCGGCGGCGGAATGCTTCGGAAAGATGGTCGCAGCGCAGGGTGGGCCGGTGGATTTTCTGGAAAGCTGGGCGCGGCACCTGCCAGTGGCCCCCGTTCAGGTCGATGTGTTCCCCAACGCCGAAGGCCACGTCACCGCCATCGACACCCGCGCCGTCGGGCTGGCAGTGGTGGAACTGGGTGGCGGCCGGAGGCGCGATGGCGACCGGATCGACCCGCGCGTGGGCTTCACGAATCTCGCCACCCTGGCCGATCCGGTTGGCCCCGCGCGCGCCATCGGTCGCATCCATGCTGCCGATGAGGCCAGTGCAAAGGCGGCAGCTGCGGCCCTGCGCACAGCCTATAGCATCGGGTCGGGCAACCCGCGCGGCGCATTGGTGCAGGAGCGTATCGCATGAGCCGCGCATTTCTGATCGTGCTCGATTCCGTCGGCATCGGCGGCGCCCCCGATGCCGCCTCCTTTGGCGATGCGGGCGCCAATACGCTGGGCCATATCGCCGTTGAATGCGCGGCCGGGCGCGCCGATACTGGACGCGCAGGGCCGCTGCATCTGCCGGTGATGGATGCCCTCGGGCTGGGCCGCGCCGTGGCGCTGGCCTCGGGGCTGCACCCGCCGGGGCTGGGCGCGATGCCTGCGGGGTTGTGGGGTGCCGCCACGGAAGTGTCGCGCGGCAAGGACACCCCCTCGGGCCATTGGGAACTGGCAGGCGTGCCGGTGCCGTGGGAATGGGCCTATTTCCCCCTCACTGAACCGGCGTTCGACGAAACCCTTGTGGCCGAGGTGCTGCGCCAAGCGGGCACCGAGGGCATTCTGGGCAATCGCCACGCTGCCGGGCTGGCAATCATGCATGAACTGGGCGAAGAGCATCTGCGCACCGGCTGGCCGATCTGCTACACCTCCGCCGACAGCGTGTTCCAGATTGCCGCTCACGAAGAGGCTTTCGGGCTGGATCGGCTTTACCGGCTCTGCGCCGATCTGGCCCCCTATCTGCATGCCCGCCGCGTGGGCCGTGTCATCGCCCGGCCCTTCACCGGCGCACCGGGCAATTTCACCCGCACCGCCAACCGGCGTGATTATGCCATCGCGCCCCCCGCGCCCACGCTGATGGACTGGGCGCAGGGCGAGGGGCGCATGGTGCATGCGATTGGCAAGATCAGTGATATCTTCTCGGGGCGGGGCATCGGCGCAGTGCACAAGGGAAAGAATGATGCAGCACTTATCGAACATCTCCACAGGCTTGCTGAGCAGGCCGAACCCGGATCCTTGACTTTTTGCAATCTTGTCGAGTTTGACAGCCTCTATGGCCACCCGCGTGACGTGGCCGGATATGCGCGCGCGCTGGAAGCGTTCGATGCTCAGGCGGGCGCCTTTCTGGCACGCCTCAAACCCGGCGATCTGGCGATCTTCACCGCCGATCATGGTAATGACCCAACCTGGCGCGGCAGCGACCACACGCGCGAAAGGGTGCCGGTGCTCGCCTGGGGCTATGGTGCGGGCGAGATCGGCACTTGCGCCTTTGTCGATGTCGCGGCATCGGTGGCGGCGCATCTGGGCCTTGGCCAGCGCGGGCCAGGAAGGAGCTTTCTGCCATGACGGAACTGATCGACCCCGCCCTGCCCAAGGTCGAACTTCATCTGCATCTCGAAGGCGCAGCACCGCCCGCTTTCATCCGGGGCCTGGCGCAGGAAAAGCACATTGACCTTGCAGGCATCTTCGATCCGCGCGGACATTACCGTTACCGCGATTTCCCCGATTTCCTGAAGGTCTATGAGGCCGCCTGCACCACGCTGCAAACCCCTGAGGATTTTCGCCGCCTCACCCTCGCCGTGCTGGAGCAAAGCGCGCGCGACGGGGTGATCTATTCCGAAGCCTTCCTGTCGCCCGATTTCTGCGGCGGGGGCGATCTGACGGCATGGCGCGAATACCTGCACGCTATCGAGGAGGCCGCGCTTGAGGCCGAAAAAACCATGGGCATCACCCTGCGTGGTGTGGTCACCTGCATCCGCCATTTCGGCCCGCAGAAGGCCCGCAAGACCGCACTTTGTGCGGCTGAAACGGCGGGCGAATTCCTTACCGGCTTTGGCATCGGGGGCAACGAGCAATCAGGCCACGCGCACGACTTCGCCTATGCGTTCGACATGGCGCGCGAAGCCGGGTTGCGACTGACGGCGCATGCCGGCGAATGGGGTGGCCCGCAATCGGTGCGCGATGCGCTGGACCATCTGCGCGTCGAACGCATCGGCCATGGCGTGCGCGCCATCGAGGATCTGGCACTGGTCGATGATCTGGCCGAGCGCGGCATCGTGCTGGAGGTTTGCCCGGGCTCGAATCTGGCATTGGGGCTTTATCCGTCGCTGGCCGCACATCCTGTGGAGCGCCTGCGCGAGCGCGAGGTGAAAATCACCCTCTCCACCGATGACCCGCCGTTCTTCCACACCTCCAACACCGCCGAATACGAGGCCCTTGCCCGCTGCTTCGGCTGGACCGAGGACGATTTCCGCGCCATCAACACCGACGCCGCCCACGCCGCCTTTTGCGACGAAACCACGCGCGCGCGGCTTCTCAAACGGCTGGAAGCCTGACCGCCCCGCGGTTTGAGTGTTTTCCCGCCTCGTGACTGTCGTTAAAGAGGATGCAAAGCGAAAACCGAAAGGGCAGCCCATGAACACCGGAACCGGCACGACACCTGAGCATCTGACCATCGTCAAGCACCCGCTGGTGCAGCACAAACTGTCGATCATGCGCGACAAGACCACCTCGACCGCCAAGTTCCGGCAACTACTGCGCGAAATCAGCATGCTGCTGGCCTATGAGGTCACCCGCCACCTGCCGCTGACCACCGAGCGCATCGAAACCCCGATCTGCCCGATGGACGCGCCGATGCTTGAGGGGCGCAAGCTGGCGCTGGTGTCGATCCTGCGTGCCGGTAACGGCCTGCTGGACGGCATTCTTGAACTGGTGCCCTCGGCGCGGGTGGGCTTTGTCGGCCTCTACCGTGATCCGGTGACCCTGCAGCCTGTGCAATATTATTGCAAACTGCCCTCCGAGATGAGCGAGCGCGTGGTGATCGTGGTCGATCCGATGCTGGCCACGGGCAATTCCTCGGCCAAGGCAATCGACCTTTTGAAAGAGGCCGGGGCGAAGAATATCATCTTCCTGTGCCTTCTGGCCGCGCCCGAAGGCGTCCAGCGCATGAAAGAGGCGCACCCGGATGTGCCCGTCGTCACGGCGGCACTGGATGACCACCTCAATGACCACGGCTATATCGTGCCGGGCCTGGGTGATGCCGGCGATCGCCTCTACGGGACGAAATAGGCAGCAAGTCGCGGGCAAATAAGGCTTTACTCGTCAGCCCCGCCGTTGCATCCTTGATGCGTGTTACCAGGGGGTATGCAATGTTCGTGAAATTCATCTCGGCCGCGGCGGTGTTCGCGGCCTTGGGTGCTACCGGGGCAGTCGCCCAAACGCGTAGCGGCCCAATCATTCCGGCTGAAATGCCGCCCGCCAGCTATTCCGGCGCGCAGTATGTTGACAGCCGGGGTTGTGTCTTTATCCGTGCGGGCTTCAACGGGCGCGTGAACTGGGTGCCGCGCTATGGCGACGATCGTCGCCCGATGTGCGGCTATGAGCCCAGCCTGGCTGGCAGCCCGGCTGCGGCGCCGGTTGCGGCTGCGGCGCCGGTTGCGGTTGCGGCAGCACCGGCTGCCCCTGTCGTCGCGCCACGTTCGGCCCCCGCGCCACGCGCTACTGCTGCGGCCACGACCGGCATCCCCTATTCCGTCCCGCCAGAGCCCAGCCGCCCGCACGTCCGGGCGGTCGCACCGGAGCAGGTATACCACGCCTCCGGCCCCCACGGGCTGGACACGCGCTGGAGCTTTTATGACCGCACCGGCCCCTCGCCCTGCACCAACCTGAGCCCGCACAGCCAGATGTATATGGTGCCTTCGCCTGCCATGCCCGAACTACCGCTGCGCTGTGGCCCGCAGGAGCGCCACACCACGGATTCGGTTCGCGAACTGGCGCCGCGCGGCAATGTCTGGGAACCCTGGGATGGCGTGAACCCCTCGCCCATGGCACCCAATGTCTATCAACTGCCGCCGCCCTACGCCCCGCGCTGGCCGGATGCGCATCTGCAACAGCCCACCGCGCCGCGCGGCCACGCCGCTCCGGTGCAGCGTGCCGCACAGGCAACCGCGCCGCGCACGACCGTGTCGACCATGGGCACAGCCGCGCCCGAAACACAGGCCGCACCCGCGGGTCGGTATGTGCAGGTCGGCACTTTCGGCGTCAGCGCCAATGCCCGGAACACCGTTGCCCGGCTGCAGCAAAACGGCCTGCCGGTGGCAACCGGCAGCGTGCAGCGCGGCGGTCAGGCGCTTCAGGTCGTAATGGCCGGGCCCTTCGCAAACCCGTCCGACGCGCAGGCCGCCCTTGGCACCGCGCGCGCACTGGGTTTCGGTGACGCCTTCCTGCGCTGATCCTGCCGGAAGAAGAAACATTCAAGCCCCCGGTCCCGCGCCGGGGGCTTTGTTCTTGCCCGCCTCAATCCTCGCAGATGCCCTGCAAGGTGATCCATTCGCCATCGCTCAACAGTCGCGTCGTGGCGCGTGCACCGCTTACCGGCTGATCGGCCAACGCCTGCGCCAGCGGCGCGGCCGCATCGGGCAATGACACCGCATAGGCCGAAACAGGAATCCCCAGCGCGTTGAACCGCGCAGCCAGCGCAGGCGCGTCCGGCAGCGCCATGGGTTGCACCAATCGCAACGCGGCATAGTTTTCAAAGGCCTCGACCGGCAGGTTGCCAGTGGTCAGTAGCGCGAATGTCGCCCGTGTTCCGGCATGGCCAAGAAGCGCGCGCAGCGGGTCGTCGGCCTCGGCGGCCAGGATTTCGGCCATCATGTAGCCCGCCAGCGCCTCGGGGCCGTCCAGCCGTTCCAGCAATCCGCGCCCGATCACCACCAGCCGCCCCGGCAGATGCGCGGCCTCCAGGCCCGGCAGACCATCAACCACCGCCACCCGGTCGCTGGTGCCCAGCACCCGGCTGCGCAACGTCACCATCGCCTGCCGCCCCGCCGGATCGGCGCAGACCCGCGCGCCCGGCTGCGTCGCGGTCAGTGCCTCCAGTGCCTCGCGGCCGATCTGTGCGCGCTTGGCGGGGGGGACGATGCCTGCCGTATGACTGACAAGCGCGCCGGGAAGCCAGAACACCGCCAGCGCCACCGCCAGAACCACCGCAGACACACCAAGACCCCGGCGCAGATGACGCAGGCGGGGCCGGTGAACCAACGCGTTTCGGATGGTCTCCAGCGCGTCGATCAGGGTCTCATCGTCCAGTTCCAGCGTTTCGGCCTGCGCATCCTCGCGCGGCGCATAGACCGCAGGCACCCGCGACGGGTTGAGCCTGCGCACGGCTGGCAGCGACCAATGGCTGAGAACCGCGCCGCTGCGCAGGTCCGAAATGACCAGACTGGCATCACCCAAAGCCACGACCACATCGCGCCGCTGCTCCTCCGGGGTGGCACGCCACAGGCCCGAGCCTTCCAGCCGTTGATACTTTTTCAGCGCGGTCATGCCTGAGGAGATTCCGTTCCTGTCTGTGGGGGTCTTGCCCGATCTGCCCGGTTTTCGGGCGATGATAGCGCAGCGCCCGTTCGACCGCCAGACTGCCTCACACCAGCGTGCGTTGCTTCGGCAGCTTGAACAGGGCCGCAGACCCCATTGCGCAGCCACCCGCACCGCACTACCGTCGTGCCCGCCCTCCCCACCGCAGGACCGCCGATGCCCGCCCTTGATACCTTCTACACTCGCAGCCAGGCCGACACCCGCCACTACCCGGCGCTGAAAGGCCGTGATGAGGCCGATTGCATCATTGTCGGCGGCGGGCTGGCGGGTCTCAGCGCCGCCTTGCATCTGGCGCGGGCGGGCAAACGGGTGATCGTGCTTGAAGCCGAAAGCATCGGCTGGGGGGCCTCGGGCCGCAACGGGGGCTTTGTTTCTCCGGGCTGGGCCTGCGGCGGCGATACCATCGCCCGGCGCGTTGGCACCGAAGCAGCGCAGGCCCTGCACCGCCTGTCCATCGAAGGGGCCGAGATCATGCGCGCCGAGATCACCGCACTGGCCATGCCCGGCGTCGATCCCGTGCCGGGCAAGCTGCGCCTGCGCCGCTACGACAGCGCCAACGATCTGCAATCCGAGATCGCCGAAGCCGCGCGCCTTTATGACTATCCGCTCACCTACCTGAACCGCGACGCAATCCGCGAACATCTGGTAACCGATCGTTACTTCCACGGGCTTCTGGATATGAACGCCTTCCACGTTCACCCGCTCAACTATGCCCGCGGCCTGGCCGCCGAGATCGCGCGGCTCGGCGGACATGTGTATGAGCAAAGCGCGGCCACCAACCATCAGCTCGCCGCCCCCACCAAAACCATCACCACTGCCCATGGCCGGGCCGAGGCATCTCAGGTGATCTTCGCAACCGGAGGCTATACCGGCCCGCTTGTCGGTCGTCTGCGCCGCGCGATGCTGCCGATCGCAACCTATGTCATGCTGTCGGAAGGGGCGCCTGAGCTGCTGGCAACCGCCATCCGCACAGGCTTTGCTGTCAGCGACAATCGCCGCGCCGGCGATTACTACCGCCTTGTCGATGGCGGGCGGCGGCTGTTGTGGGGCGGACGCATCACCACCCGCGCCGCCGCAACCGAGGGCATTGTGCGGCAACTGCGGCGCGAGATGCTGCACGTCTATCCGCAGCTTGCCGGGTTGAAGACAGAACTGGCCTGGTCTGGCCTGATGGCCTATGCCCGCCACCTCATGCCGCAGATCGGCGCGCTGTCCCCCGGTGTCTGGCATGCCACGAGCTTTGGCGGGCACGGGCTGAACACCACCGCCATCGGCGGCCGCGTGGTGGCCGAAGCCACGTTGGGTGAAAGCAACCGTATCAGCGCCTTCGCGCCTTTCGGGCTGAACTGGACGGGCGGGCCGGCGGGACGGCTGGCGGTGCAACTGACCTACTGGAAGCTTCAGGCGCAAGACCGCTGGAACGAACGCTGATCGGAGCCTCCCATGTTCACCGCAGCACTTGCCGGTTTCCTGACTGGCCTCAGCCTGATCGCCGCCATCGGCGCGCAGAATGCCTTCGTGCTGCGCCAGGGCCTGCGGCGTGAACATATCGCGGCGGTGGTGCTGATCTGCGCATTGTCCGACGCTGTGCTGATCGTGGTGGGTGTTGCCGGGTTCGGCGCATTGTCGGCGGCGCACCCCTGGGTATTGTCGGCCATGCTCTGGGGCGGGGTGGCGTTTCTGACAATCTATGGCGCGCTGCGGTTTCGCACCGCCTGGCGCGGCGGTGCGGCGCTGCAACCGGCGCGCGACGCGCCGGTGCCGCTGGGGCGCGTTGTGTTGATCTGCCTGACGCTGACCTGGGCCAATCCGCATGTCTATCTTGATACCGTCGCGCTTCTGGGCGCGATCTCGGCACAATATGCCCCGGCGCAGGCGGCTTTCGGCACCGGTGCGGTGCTGGCTTCGTTCACCTTCTTTTCCGTGCTGGGATACGGCGCGCGTTTTCTCGCGCCGGTCTTTTCCCGGCCCCGCGCCTGGGTGGTGCTGGAGGTGGTCATCGGGCTGGTGATGTGGGCCATTGCCGCCAGCCTGATCCTGCGCCAGATTGGCTGAATGACGGGCATGAAACAGCCGCAGGAGACCCCATGACCATCCATATCGGCGCCGAACCCGGCGCAATCGCCGAAACCGTTCTGATGCCCGGCGACCCGCTGCGCGCCCGCTGGGCGGCCGAAACTTTCCTAGAAAACCCGGTTCTGGTGAACGAGGTGCGCGGCATGCTGGGCTATACCGGCATCTGGCGGGGACATCGGGTGACGATCCATGGCTCGGGCATGGGCATGGCCTCGCTGTCGATCTATGCCAATGAACTGATCCGCGACTATGGCGCGAAAACGCTGATCCGTGTTGGCTCGGCGGGGGCGATGCAGCCCGATGTGGGGCTGCGCGATATCGTGCTGGCGATGGGCTGCACAACGCTGACGACGCCTTCGCGGGGCATCCTGCGTGAGATCGATTTCGCCCCGCTGGCTGATTTCGGGTTGCTGCAGGCCGCCCATTCGGCGGCGCTTGCGCGGGGCCAGCGGGTTCATACAGGGAATGTCTATTCCTCCGACGTGTTCTATGACGAACGCCCCGACCTGAACGAGATCATGCAGCGCCACGGTGTCCTCTGCGTCGAGATGGAGGCGGCCGAGCTGTACATCCTCGCCGCGCGCCACCGTGTGCGGGCGCTGGCGGTGCTGACCATGTCGGACCATCTTCTGACGCAAGAGGCCCTGCCCGCCAGCGAGCGCGAACGCTCCTTCGGCGCAATGATCGAGCTTGCGCTCGAAGCGGCCTTCGCGTGACCCTGCGTCGCTGACGCAAGGGCAAGCCGGACCGGGGCTTTACCGCCATGCGCGGCCTTCCTACGCTTGCACAAAGCGGGCGAGGGAGGGGCGTATGCCACAGGCAGAAACAGTGAGCATCGCCAGCACGGGCGCGCAGCTCGCGGGCAGGCTGATCCTGCCGCCCGCCCCCGCGCTGGCGGTGCTGATCAACGCCGCCACCGGGGTGCGCGCCAGCTATTACGATGCCTTCGCCAACTGGCTGAGCACCGAGCGTCAGGCCGCCGTCCTTGTCTGGGACTACCGCGATTTCGGTGCCTCGGGCGATGGCCGGCGCTCGAATGCCAGCATGACCGATTGGGGCGTGACCGACGCCACTGCCGCCCGCACCTGGCTTCGCCAACGCTTTCCCGCGCTGCCGCTCTGGGTAATCGGCCATTCGCTGGGCGGCATGGCGCTGCCCTTCCAGTCAGATCTGGACCAGATCGCCCGCGCCATCACCGTAGCGGCGGGACCGGGCCATGTCAGCGAACATCCCTGGCCGTTCCAGGCACAGGCCCGCGCCTTGTGGTATCTGCTCGGCCCGGCTTCGGTGGCGGCGCTCGGGTATCTGCCGGGCCGCAAGCTTGGGCTGGGCCATGACCTGCCCGCACCGGTCTTTCGCCAGTGGCGGCGCTGGTGTATTGATCGCCGTTCGCTGATGGGGGACCCCGATCTGCCGCCGCCCGAGCGCCCGGGCCTGACCTGTCCGGTCAAGCTGGTAGCGCTGGCGGACGATGTGATGATCCCGCCGCAGGCTGTCTGGCGGCTGGGTGACTGGATGCCCTCGGCAACCATCACCCGGCAGGTGATCAACCCGGCGGACTACGGCCTTCCCTCCATCGGCCATATCGGTCCCTTCGCGCCGCGCAACCATGCCCTCTGGCCAGACCTGATCGCCTGACCGCCCTTTCATCTTGCCAGAAATACGCGGGGTGAACGGGCCGAAGGCCCGGAGGGGCAAAGCCCCTGCTTCCTTATGCGTCCCCACGCACCAGCGCCTCGGCCACCACCTCTGCCGCCGCACGTGCCCCATTCGCGCGCCACAACGTCAGCGCATGGGGTCGCGCCACCGCCGGACCGAAGGGCTGCACCAGCCGTCCGTCCTCCAGATGCCGCGCAAGCAGCGACAGATGGCCCATCAACACCCCGGCCCCGTTCACCGCCTCTTCAACCGCCAGCGCCCGAGACGTGAATACCGGCCCGCGCGGCTCGAACCCCGGCAGCCCTGCCGCTCTGGCCCATTCCTGCCAGGCTGTCGGGCTCGTGGCATCAATCAGGCAATCCTCCGCGCGCAAATCGCCAGCGCGGCGCAAACGGTCTGCGCGCCCCGGCGCGCAGACCGGGGCAATCATGTCGCGCGCCAGTTTCCACGCCCCGGGCCGCGCCCCGTGGGGCTGAAAGAACAGATACAGGTCATGGCCATCGCGCGAGCCGTCAGGCGGGCTCTCAAAGGTGGTGATCGACACGCTGATATCCGGCGCGCTGGCGCGCAAGGCTGTCAGGCGGGGCGAAAGCCAGAGCTGCGCAATCCCCGGCTCGGTCGCGATGCTGAGCTGGCCCGGCGCGGCGGCAACCTGCAGACGCTTCACGGCGGCATTCAGCAGATCGAAAGCTTCGGTAAACTCCGGCAGCGCCTGCGCACCCAGCGCGGTCAACCTCACACCACGCGGCGCGCGCTCGAACAACTGCGCGCCCAGCGCGGCCTCCAGCCCCTTCAGATGCGCGGTAATGGCGCCCGGCGTGACGCCCAGTTCATCGGCGGCGGAAGCGAACCCGCCCAGTCGACCAGCGGCCTCGAAGGCACGCAACGCCATGAGCGGCGGCTTCCCCGGGCGCGGTGACTGGGCGGACATTTTGCCTGACTATTTCTTGCCTTAATTTTTCTTACCCTAGATTTGCAGATCCAATATGATCTGGCAAGGGTTATCTGCATCCGATCCAAAAGAAACGGCGCCGCCCGGGGGCAGCGCCGTTCGATCATGATGAGGCTGGGCCGGCAGCGGCGATCAGGTCCATTCCCAAGGCACGGTGAACGCGCCCAGCTTCTGGGCAAGCGCCGCTTCATCCACCTCACCCGTCCGCTCGATCCGGGCGACGAGGCCGCGCTTCTTGTCCTCAACCACCTCGGCCACCCGCGCCGGCATCTTGCTTTCGTCGAAAACACCGTTGAACACCCGGATGATCGCCATGCGCCGCAAGTCAGGCTTGAACACCTTGCCCACCGCCGTTTTCGGCAATTCGTCCATCATCTCGATATACTTGGGCACCGCCGCGCGTTCAGGGATGCGATCGGCGGCATGTTCCAACAACTCGCGCGTGCTGACTTTTGCGCCACCCACCAGTTCGACATAAGCGCAGGGCAATTCGCCCGCCTTGGCATCCGGCTGGCCGATCGCGCCCGCAAACGATACTGCCGGGTGACTGAGAAGCGCCTCTTCGATCATCGCCGGGTCGATATTATGGCCGCTGCGGATGATCAGGTCCTTGGCGCGCCCGGTGATCCACAGATAGCCATCGGAATCGATGCGCCCCAGGTCACCCGTGCGCAGGAACCGCCCCTCGGCATAAAGGCCCAGGTTCTTGGCCTCTTCGGTATAGGTTGACCCTTCATAGATGCCCGGCGAACTGACGCAGATCTCGCCGACCTCGTCGGTGGCGCATTCGTGGTTGATATCGCCATTCGCCGCCAGCCTGAGGATACGCACATCGGTATAGGGAAACGGGATACCCACCGAGCCGATCTTCTTTTCACCCTCGGGTGGGTTGGCCGAGACGAGGCAGGTCGCCTCGGTCAGGCCGTAGCCTTCGACGATGGAAACCCCCGTCGCCTCTTCAAAACGTTTGTAAAGTTCAACCGGAAGCGCCGCCGAGCCGGAAAATCCGTTTCTCAAGGTTGAAATATTAGCATTCACCGGGCGCTGCATAAGCGCTGCAAGCGCGGTGGGAACGGTGAACATGAAGCTCGCCTGCCACCGTTCAATCAGTTTCCAGAAATTGTCGAACACACCATCGCCGCGATAGCCCTGCGGCGTGGGGAAGACCACATGCGCCCCCGAACAGACTGATGCCATCATCACCGGATAGGCGGCAAAGACATGGAACAACGGCAACGGGCAGAGGATGACATCCTCAGGGCTGAACAGAAGTTCCGCCCCCAGCCAGCCGTTATACATCAGGCCCGAAGCCTTGTGCTGCGCCACCTTGGGCGTGCCGGTCGTTCCGCCGGTGTGGAAATAGGCGCAGACACGGTCATCCCCGGGCAATTCGAATGTCAGCCGGTCTGCCGGCTGGCGCGACAGTTCAGCGTTGAAATCCAGCACGCGGGCGGTGTGGTGGATATCATTCTTCGGGCGGATGAAGGGCACGATCCAGCTTTTCGGCGGGGTCATGTAGTGCAGCATGTCCACTTCAAGAACGCTGCGCACTTCGGGCGCGTTGCCCACCGCCTCGGCGACCTTCTGCGCCACATCGGTTTTGGGGAAGCTCTTCAGCGTCACCACGACCTTGGCCTTGGTTTCGCGCAGGATACCGGCGATTTTCTCAGGTTCCAGCAGCGGGTTGATCGGGTTGACCACCCCCGCCGTCATGCCACCGAAAAGGGTAATTGCGGTTTCGTTGATGGTGGGCAGGATATAGGCAACGGTGTCACCCTCACCCACGCCAAGGCTGCGAAACAGGTTGGCAGCCTGGGTAACCTTGCCATGAAACTGCGCCCAGGTCAGGGTTTCGGCCTTGGCGCCCGGATCGGAGAACAACTGGAACGAGATGGCGTTGCGGCTGCCATGGCTGTTGCGGGTCCGGGTAATCTGTTCATAGACAGTCACCGGGACATCGCGCGCGCTCCAGGGCACGGCGTTCTGGATGGCATCGCGGTCCTGGGTGCTGGCAAATCGAATGTTCGGCATGGTTTCCTCCCTGCGCATCACCTCAGGATGGCGCGTTTGAGCGACAAGAGCAATGCGACGGACTGGCCCGAACCCAAGGACAGGGTCACAATTCGTCGTATTCGCCTTCGGTAAACTGCAACCGCGCAAGCCTTGCATAAAGCCCGCCCTGCGCCACCAGCACCTCATGCGTGCCCTCGGCCACGATCCGCCCCTGGTCGAACACGACAATACGGTCAGCCTTGCGCACGGTGGCAAGCCTGTGCGCCACCACCAGCGTGGTGCGGTCCTTTGACAAATGCTCGACCGCTGTCTGCACGGCGCGTTCACTTTCAGCATCCAGCGCCGAGGTGGCCTCGTCAAGCAGCAGCACCGGCGCGTCGCGCAGGATGGCGCGGGCGATGGCGATGCGCTGTTTCTGCCCGCCAGACAGCATCACTCCGCGCTCGCCCAACTGGGTGTCATAGCCCTGCGGCAGGGCGGTAATGAAATCATGCGCGGCGGCGGCGCGGGCGGCTTCCTCGATCTCGGCATCCGATGCCTCGGGGCGGCCAAAGCGGATGTTCTCGCGCGCAGTGGTGCCGAATATCATCGGGTCTTGCGGCACCAGCGCCATCACGCTGCGCAGATCGGTGCGCGTGATCTCGCGGATATCCATCCCGTCAAGCCGGATCGAGCCTTCCTGCGGGTCATAAAAGCGCATCAGCAGCTGGATGATCGTGGTCTTGCCCGCGCCCGACGGCCCCACCAGCGCCACGGTCTCACCCGGCGCGACACTGAGCGAGACGCCATCAAGCGCCGATTGCGTGGGGCGCGAGGGATAGTGAAAGCGCACGCCTTCAAAGGCGACCGCGCCGCGCACGGGCTTGGTCAGGGCCAGCGGTTGAACCGGATCCTGCACCTGATCGGCAGCATTCAGCAGTTCGGCCAGCCGCTCGGTTGCGCCTGCGGCGCGCTGCAACTCTCCCCAGATTTCAGACAAGGCACCGACCGAGCCCGCGACAATCACCGAATAGATGACAAACTGCACCAACTCGCCAATGGTCATGGCACCCGCACGCACATCCAGCGCGCCGATCCACAGCACACCGACGATGCCCGCGAACACCAGCATGATCACGATCACCGTCATGACCGCGCGCGTGGCGATCCGCTTCAGGGCGATGTCAAATGCCTTTTCGGTCACGGTATCAAATGCCGCGCTGCTTTGGGCTTCATGGGTGAAGGCCTGCACCGTCTGCACCGCGCCCAGCGCTTCCGAGGCATTGCCCGACGAAGCCGCGATCCAGTCCTGGTTTTCGCGCGACAGGGTGCGCAGGCGGCGGCCCAGCACCACGATGGGCACGATCACGGCAGGCACCAGAAGCAGCACCAGTCCGGTCAACTTGGGCGAGGTCAGGGCCAGCAACGCCAGCCCGCCAAACAGCATCAGCACGTTGCGCAGCGCCACCGAGATCGACGAGCCGACGATAGACTGGATCAGCGTGGTGTCGGTGGTAATGCGCGAAAGCACCTCGCCGGTCATGATACGCTCGTAAAATGCCGGACTCAGGCCAATCACCCTCCCGAAAACGGCGCGGCGAATATCGGCCACCACCCGCTCACCCAGCCGGGTGACCATGTAATACCGCGCGCCGGTTCCGATAGCGAGAAGAGCGGCTATCGCGAGCGAGGCTGCAAAATACTGGTTCAGAAGGTGCAGATCGCCAGCGCCGAAACTGTCCACCACCCGCCGCACCGCCAGGGGCAACGCCAATGACACCGTGGCCGTCAACACCAACGCAAGCAGAGCACTGCCCAGCATCAACCGGTAGCGCGACAGGAACGGCCAGAGCCCCGAGAGCGCCCCGATCCTGCGTGAGGTGGCGCGCTCTTCGCTTTGCATCTGGGTGATATCAGCCATTGCCCGCTCTCTGCATCTCTGTCTGGTTGCAGGCGGGTTTAGGCGAGAGCGGGGCGCTGGGCAAGCGCACAAGCCCTACGCAGGAGAACCTCGCACCCGCCCGATGCCAGAGCGCGGGCATTTCCACAATCGTTCGCGACATTTCGCGCCGGTGCCGGTCATGTGGCGAAAGCCGCCGCTGGTAATGAACGGGGTTCGTCAGCTAGGGTGCCGTGCACCGGCTTCGGGGAGGAATTGGATGAAGAAATCAGCGTTTGGCGCCGTCATGCCCGGCCTTGGGACTATTGCAATAGCCATGGCGGCAGGCACGGCGGCGCAAGCCTCGGTCGGCGAACGAATCGACAGTCTGTTCGCGGCGGCTACTGGCTGGTTTGTGGCGCTGATCTTCGCCCCGTTCCCCGGGACCGGTCTGCCCTGGATCGTCGGCTGGCTGGTAGTCGGTGCGCTGGTGTTCACAATTTACTTCAGCTTCATCCAGTTCCGCGCTTTCGGCCATGCCATCGCGCTTGTGAGCGGCAGATATTCCGACCCAACCCATGCCGGAGAGGTCAGTCATTTCCAGGCGCTGACAACGGCGCTGTCGGGAACGGTAGGGCTGGGAAATATTGCCGGTGTAGCAGTTGCCGTCAGCATCGGCGGGGCGGGGGCGACGTTCTGGATGATCGTGGCGGGGCTTCTGGGCATGGCCTCAAAGTTCACCGAATGTACGCTGGGGGTGAAGTATCGCAACGAATACTCCGATGGCACGGTATCCGGCGGGCCGATGTATTACCTCAAGAAGGGATTCGCCGAGCGCGGTCTGCCGCTGGGCGGTGTGATGGCGGGGCTGTTTTCGGTGTTTTGCGTGCTGGGCGCACTGGGTGGCGGAAACATGTTTCAGGCCAATCAGGCCGCGTCGCAGGTCGAAAGCGTGCTGGGGCTACCAACATGGGCGACCGGCCTGGTGCTGGCGGGCGTGGTCTTTGCGGTAATCGTGGGCGGCATCAAATCCATCGCACGGGTGACGGAGAAAGTGGTGCCCTTCATGGGCGTAGGGTATTTCCTGGTCGGCGCCGCGATCCTGGCGCTGCATCATGACATGATCCTGTGGGCTTTTGGCGAAATCCTGCGCGGCGCTTTCACGGAAACCGGTGTAACCGGCGGCATCGTCGGCGCGATCATCCAGGGCTTTCGTCGCGCGGCATTCTCCAACGAGGCCGGGGTGGGTTCAGCGGCTATCGCCCATTCGGCAGTGCGGACTGCCGAGCCGGTGACCGAGGGCTTCGTGGCGCTGTTGGAGCCATTCATCGACACCGTGGTGATCTGCACGATGACGGCGCTGGTGATCATCATCACCGGGCAGTTGCTGCAAGACGCCCAGACCGGGCTTTACATTCTCGACGACGCCGGGCGCATCGCCACCGCTTCGGGCGCGACGGGGGGGGTGCCGATCACCTCGGCGGCGTTTGGCTCGGCCTTTGGCTGGGCACCCTATGCACTGGCGGTGGCGGTGGTGCTGTTCGCATTCTCGACAATGATCACCTGGTCCTATTACGGAATGAAAGCCTGGACCTTTCTGTTCGGTGAGGGACGACGCAAGGAGTTGCTGTTCAAGACGGTGTTTTGCGCCTTCGTCTTCATTGGCGCGGTTTCAAGCCTTGAGGCGGTGATCGATTTTTCGGATGCGGCGATCTTTTCGATGGCGGTGGTGAACATCATCGGGCTTTACTGCCTGATGCCCTTGGTCAGGTCTGAACTGAACGCCTATCTGGCTCGGCTGCGTACCGGCCAGATCAGGCCGTACCGCTGACCGGCAAGAGCATAGAGAAAGCGCCTTCGAAGGCGCTTGGACGCGATTTCGAAATCGCGTCTTTCGATGCCCTGCCCCCGCCCCCGCTGTTGGTGCCCACCTTCGGCCTGCGCCGTTGCTGAAGCGAACGCGGTGCCATCGGGCGACCGGGCAAGCGCCTTCGAAGGCGCTTGCAACGCGATTTCGAAATCGCGTTTCCCGGCCAGTGGCAATCTCTCGCCCATTGCCAAAAGGTGAAGCGCAAGGCGGTTGCGGCGCTGGACGGGGTGAGTCACTCTGTCCCCCAACAATTCTGGAGGCCCGTCATGCCCTTGCCCGTCACCCTGCCCCGCGTACGCCGCTCGCTGGTCCTTGCGATGGCCGGGCTTGTTCTGGCGCTGCCGCTTCAGGCCGAAACCTCGGTCCGGGCAATCACACTGTCCACCGCAGGCCTGGCGATGATCGAAGCGACCGGCAGCCTTGGTGAAGATCCGCTACACTTGTCGGTAGCGCGCAGCGATATCGACGATTTCCTGAAAACGCTCTGGGTGCTGGACCCGGTGGGCGCCGTCACGCATCTGACAATGACCGGCCCCGGCAGCTTTGAGGATGCCTTTTCCCATCTGCCGCTTGGCCCGGACGAGGTAACCGACCCGGCACGCCTGCTGCGCGCCATGATCGGCGCGCCGCTTGCCGTGGAGCGGCGCGCCGAGCGTTGGGAAGGGGTGAACATGGGCGTCACCGAGCGGCCTTGCGAGCATGGCCCCTGCCCGGTTCTGAACCTGCAGACTTCTGAGGGCAGCATGCGCAGTTTCGAGATCAATGACGCGCTCAGCGTCACCTTCAGCGACAGCGCGGATCGCGCCCATGTCAGCGCCGCTCTGGCCGCCTGGCGCGCGCGCTCGGATGACCGTCGGGTTGAACTGGCGCTGCAATCGGATGATGACGCCGCGCGTGAGATCGGCCTCGTCTGGTTGCAAAGCGCACCGATATGGCGCACTGCCTGGCGCGCTGTCGACACGCCACAGGGCATCCAGCTGATCGGCTGGGCCGTGGTGGAAAACGCAACCGGCATGGACTGGCAGGATGTGCAGCTGACGCTGGCCACCGGCGCGACCCGCAACATCGCCGCACGCCTTTATGAGCGCCGGTATGCGCAGCGCGAAGAGGCGCTGATGGCCGAACCGGTGCCCGTCATGGACACCATGCGCCGCACAATGGCGCTGGCCGCCCCCGAGATGGCCGACAGCGCCGCCGCTGCCCCGCTTGAGGCCGATGACGGCGACAGCTTCAGCCGCTTCACCTTGTCGATGCCGGTCACGCTGGCGGCGGGGCAAATGATCAGCCTGCCGTTTCTGTCCGAAAACCTGCCCGATGCGCGGCTGACGCTGCACCGGGGCGGGCGCGGTGAAAGCCACCCGGTGATTGCCCTGGCGCTGGAAAACCCGCTGCCGTTGCGCCTTCCCGCAGGCGTGCTGACGCTGTATGAAGAAGGGCGCGGCCACGCTGGCGATGCCCAGATCCCGGAACTGGCCCCCGGCGCCACCGAGATTGTCGATTTCGCCCACGACACTGCCATCGAGATCCGCGAGGAAACCGGTACCACGGAAGCCCTGCGCGAGATGCGGCTGGTGCGTGGCGTGTTGCAGGTTACCGAAGACCTGCAACGGCGCACCACCTACCGCATCACGGGGGCCCCGCAGGCCGAGCGGCAACTGACGCTGGACCACCCGCGCCGCCACAACTGGACAGTTACCGGCCCCAACGATGCCGAGGAAACCGCCGATGCCTGGCGCTGGCGCATCACACTGCCCGCAGGCGAGACGATCGATCATGTCGTGACAGAGCGCCAGCCGCGCCTGCGCCGCGTGGGGCTGATGGATATCGACCTGCCGACACTGGCGCTGTGGGAGCAACGCACCACCGATCCCGCGCTGCGCGACACGCTGGTGGAGCTTGGCAGGCTGCGCAGCGCCATCACCGAGGCAAACACCCGCCAGCGCCGCGCCACGGAGGCGATCGAGGGGCTGGAGCGCGAGCAGGCGCGGTTGGTCAACCTGATCGTGCAACTGGGCGACGACAGCAGCGCCAACCGCGAACGCCGCGCCCGCGTCGATGCGATCGATGTCGAGATCGCCGCCGCCGAAGATGTCAGGCGCGTGGCGGCTGACGAGATCGACCGCCTGCGCGCACAGATCGAGGCATTGCTGGAGGGGTAACGCATGCTGCGGAAAAGCGGGATCCGGTTTTCCGCGTCAAACATGCGCCAGAACCAAGGAACAGGCCGGGTGGAGGGGGGCGTCTGCGTGACCGGGCGCGGCAGGCCGCGCTTCCATACTGCTGCGGCATGGCCTAGACTCGGCCTCATGAACCCCAGCCCGAATGCCGACGCGATGCCCACCGACCTCTTTCAGCCAGATGTCACTTCGAACGCCGCGCCAGCGGTGGTGCGCCCCGAATTCTCGGAGGATCAAGCGCTTGCCTGGGACCATCTGGCCGAGCTTCTGGACCGGGCCGGCATCCGCCTGATAGATGAAGAAACCGACCCGCCGGACCCCGATGCCGAACCGGCCGTGCTGGCCATTCTGGGCAAGGCAGGTTCCGGCAAGACGATGCTGCTGGCCGAGTTGACCAAGGCGCTGCTGGCCGCCGGGGTTGAGGTTGTGTCAGGCGATTACGAGGGGCGGCGGCGCAAGGAACGGCGCACACTCGCCATCCTGGCACCCACCAACAAGGCGGCATCGGTCCTGCGCAACCGCGGCGTGCCCGCCACCACCATTCATCGCATCCTCTATACACCCGTCTATGACCCCGAATACGAGAAAATCGCCGAATGGCTCGCCGGGAACGGACCGCGCCCGGAGATGCCCGATCTGGGGGACACGGCGCTGGACCGGGCGCAGGCATTTTATGCCTCGGTGAAGTCCATCCCCGGCGCGCTGGCAGCGGCCGGGCTGCGGGGCAGCGATTTCATCAAGGGCTGGAAGAGGCGCGAAGACCCGTTGGATATCGGTTTCATCGACGAAAGTTCAATGCTGGACACCCGCCAGTTTCAGGATCTGAACGAGATCTTTCAGACGCTGGTCCTGTTTGGCGACCCGGCGCAGCTGGCTCCGGTGGGGCAGTCAGGCGAGATGGTGTTCGACACATTGCCCGAGGCGCGGCGCGTTACCCTCAGCCGCATTCACCGGCAGATAGAGGGCAACCCGATTCTGGATCTGGCGCATGCGCTGGCCGACCCGGACCTGCGGTTTGAGGATTTCGAAGCGCGTATCGAGGAGGCCGCGCGCCACGATGACCGGGTGGTCTGGGCGCAAAGGGTGGAGAGTGACCTGATGGCGCGCTCGCCGGTGCTGGTCTGGCGTAATGCCACGCGTATCCGCCTGATTCACGCCTTTCGCGCGGCATTCAACGCACCCGAGACCGAGCTGTTGCCGGGCGAGCCCCTTGTCTGCGACGGGCTGGAACTGCCGCTGAAGCACCGCAAGCGGCGCATCGACCTGGAGGCCCGTGGCCTGATCAAGGGCGCGCAGGTGATCTACCTGGGGCCCGGCAAGCGCAGCGGATTTTCACGTCTGCATGTGATCGGCGCCGAGGAGCCACAGGTTTCCGCCGCCTCGATCATCAAGATCGAGCGCGAGGGCGAGGAAGAGCCGTTCATTCCCTTCGCCGCGAATATGGGGGCGGCCTTTCTGCATGGCGCGGCGGTGACAATCCACAAGGCGCAGGGCAGCCAGTGGCCCGAGGTGCAGGTTTTCGCGCCCGATCTTTACGCCGCCGCCCGCCATGGGCGGGTAGAGGCCGGGGTGCCGCTGTGGAAGCGGCTGGCCTATGTTGCCATCACGCGCGCCGAACACCGGCTGCACTGGGTGGTCCGTAACCGGCTGGCACGGCCTTCGGGGCCGCTGAGAACCGACGATCTGGCCGGCACACCCGCGCCACTGACGCTGGTAGCCGAGGCGCCCGGCGATTAAGCCGCCTGAGGCTGGTGCTTTGCACTCCGTTCGGCAAAAAGTTCGCGGTTGGGGCAGAAGCCTGCACCGGCCGGGCTGGGGTGGCCATCCTGGCGCAAAAAGCGTTGGCACTGCGGAACATTGCGGCATTGCGCGCAAGTCTCGATCATTTGTACCCATTCGGCGCGGTCGTGCGCCAGTGCTGTCGCCTCATGCCCGAAAACCTGCCCCATTGCCTGAACCCGGTCGATCACCACCTCAGGCATGGCAGCAAGGTTCAGCGCCTGCTCTCGGCTGACGCCCATATCCGCGAACGCGCGTTCATCAAGCGTGGCAAGCTCTCTGAGATTCCGGCTCTGTTCAGTCAGTCGCCGCAGCCAGTCAAGCATAATCACCTCCATCGGTTCTAGCGCTCACCTGCTAATCAAACCCCCATTCACGGTGTTGCGCCATGATCCGTGTCAAATACCGCGACAACGGAGCAAGACCGAAACTGGCGAAAAAGTGTATGAAGCGACTTACACAATGTCGCTTTTCAACACTCCCTCCATAACGACGGATGCAAGCCTATCACAAGACTGTTACGCTTTCACAGTTCGGGCCGGTGCCGACGCGGCCCGACACAACAAAAGGAGGGCCAAGGCATGTATAAAACCATCATGGTTCCAATCGATCTGGCGCATCTGCCACAGATCGCCGGAGCCATCGACACGGCAGGCGACCTTGCGCGCCACTACGGCGCGACGCTCGCTTTCGTTTCGATCACCGCTGAAACGCCGACCGCAATTGCACATAACCCCGAGGAATTCCGCGCGAGGCTGTCTGCGTTTGCCGCCGAGCAGGCCGCGCGGCTGGGTGTGGAGATCAGCGCAAAGGCCTATGCCGCCACCGATCCGAGCATCGATATCGACAAGACGCTGCTTGAGGCAATCTCGGACACCGGGGCAGACCTGGTGGTGATGGCCTCGCACCGTCCGGGTCTGGCCGATTATTTCTGGGCCGCCCATGGCGCCTGGCTGGCCAAACACGCCGAGATATCGATCTTCCTGGTGCGCTGAGCGCCCGTCATACCAAGCGAACTGTCATCAAGGAGCGCGACCATGTCTGACACGAATGGAGGCGAACCGCTGCCGGAGCCGGAAGGTGCGGCAACTCTGATCGAGACCGAATACGAGATCGGTCAGGACAACATCACACCCAAAATCGGCCCTTTCGGCCTTGATATCCACAACCCGGTCTTTGCGATCTCAGGGCTGGCTGTGCTGGTTTTCGTTCTGGCAACATTGGCCTTCCAGAACAGTATCGGCCCGCTTTTTCTCGCTATGCGCGACGGGCTGACGGCCAGCCTTGACTGGTTCTTCCTGATCGCTGGCAACATCTTTGTGCTTGTGTGCCTGGCGCTGGTAGTGTCGCCACTGGGCCGGGTACGGATCGGCGGGCGCGAGGCGACGCCGGATTACAGCTATCTGGGCTGGTTCTCGATGCTGTTTGCGGCGGGCATGGGGATCGGCCTGATGTTCTTTGGCGTGTCCGAGCCCATGTCGCATTACGGCGCCTCGTATGGTGGCACCGTGATGGAGAACGGCGTGCGCACCGACTGGGCGCCGCTGGGTGCAGCCGAGGGCGATGTGGACGCCGCGCGCATGCTGGGAATGGCGGCGACGATCTATCACTGGGGCCTGCACCCCTGGGCGATCTATGCCGTGGTGGCGCTGTCGCTGGCGCTGTTTGCCTATAACAAGGGCCTGCCGCTGACGGTGCGCTCGATCTTCTACCCGATCTTTGGCGAACGGGTCTGGGGCTGGCCGGGCCATATCATTGATATTCTTGCGGTGTTTGCCACGCTCTTTGGCCTGGCGACATCGCTGGGGATCGGGGCGCAACAGGCGAATGCCGGTCTGAGCTATCTCTTCGGAATCGACGTGGGGACCACGGCACAGGTGCTGCTTATCGTGGGAATCACGCTGGCGGCGCTGATCTCGGTTCTGCGCGGACTCGATGGCGGAGTTAAGCGGCTGTCGGAGCTGAACCTGATCCTTGCAACCATTCTTTTGCTGTTCATCTTCGTCGTTGGCCCGACCGTGGCCATCCTGACCGGGTTCTTCGAGAACCTCTTTGCCTACGGGCGCGAGGTGGTGTCGCTGTCGAACCCGTTTGGTCGCGAGGATGACAACTTCCGCCAGGGCTGGACCGCCTTCTACTGGGCATGGTGGATCAGCTGGTCGCCGTTCGTGGGCATGTTCATCGCCCGTGTCAGCCGGGGCCGGACGGTGCGCGAGTTCATCGTCTGCGTACTTCTGATCCCGACGCTGGTGTCGGTCCTGTGGATGACCACAATGGGCGGCACGGCGTTGAGCCAGCTGGTCGATGGCGGGTTTACCGGCGTTCAGGAAGCGGCGCTGGAACTGAAGCTGTTCGAGATGCTGACGCAACTGCCGCTGACGACGATTGCCTCTTTCGTGGCGATCGTGCTGGTGATCGTGTTCTTCGTCACGTCGTCTGATTCGGGCTCGCTGGTGATCGACACGATCACGGCGGGTGGCAAAATCGATGCGCCCGTGTCGCAGCGCGTCTTCTGGGTCAGCTTTGAAGGGCTGGTCGCGGCGGCACTGCTGATCGGCGGGGGGCTGGGAGCGTTGCAGGCTATGGCCGTGTCCACGGGCTTCCCCTTTGCCATTGTGCTGCTTCTGGCCTGCTATGCGCTGGTTCGTGGCCTGATGGACGAGCCGCGCTGAGGGTCCAGGCAGGGAGGGGGGCGTCGCCCCCCTCTTCGGCTCCGCCGAATTCACCCCCCAGCGTATTTCCGGCAAGATGAAGGGGGCCGGGAGTCACTGTGAAAACCGCTTTCCTCCCGGTGTGACTCCGGGTTAGCAAGGCGAATGATACGTGCCTTCGTCGCCCTTGCGATCCCTGACGCCATCCGCAGCCAGTTGGCGGTCACCCAGTTCATGCTGCCTATCGCACGCCCCACCCCGCAAGAGAACTTCCACCTGACGCTGCTCTTTGTCGGAGAGCAACCGGAGGACCGGCTGGAAGAGTTGCATATTGCACTGGGCCAGATCACCGCGCCCCCCCTGGACCTTCTGATCGACGGGCTGGGCGTTTTCGGCGGCGACAAGCCGCGCTCGGTGCATGCCATGCTGCGGCCTGATCCGGCGCTGAAACGGCTGCAGGCGCGTATCGCCCGTGCCGCCGAAATGGCCGGCATCCCGCGCGACACGCGCCGCTTCACACCGCATGTCACACTGGGCCGTTTCGCGCCGGGCGAGGGCAGCGCCCCGGCATTGGCGCGCGCAATCGGTCAGATCGGCGCGTTGCAGATCCCGCCTTTCAGTGCCGACCATTTCGCGCTGATGCGCTCGATTCTACGGCCGGACGGCGCGGTGCATGACGAACTTGCCCGCTATCCGTTGACCGGTTGACCTACTGCACCGTCCCGCGCAGCCCTTGATACCCTTGCACCCGGGCCCGGCCGTGGCATAGGCTTGGCGCGCACACCATTGCACCCCAAGGATTCCGCCATGATCTGCGTCTTCGTCCAGTTCCGTTGCATTCCCGGCAAGACCTATGATGTCGCCGCAGCTGTCTATGACCGCGAGGTCGTCTCAGAGCTTTACTCGACCAGCGGCGAGTACGACCTGATCGCCAAAGTCTATATCCCTGATGGCGAGGATGTCGGCCATTATCTGACCGAACATCTGTTCGACGTGCCAGGCATCTCGCGCACCCTCACGACGATGACCTTCAAGGCCTTCTGATGCCCGTCGCCGTGGTAACCGGTGCCAGCGCGGGGATCGGACGCGCGTGTTCCGAAGCCTTGCTTGGCGCGGGTTGGCAGGTGGCGCTGCTGGCACGACGCGCCGATGCGCTGGCCGAACTCGCAAACGCGCAGCCTTCGGCCCTTGCCCTGCCCTGCGACGTCACCGGCGAAGAGCAGGTGGAGGCCGCCTTTGACAAGGTGCAGGCCCGGTTCGGGCGGATTGACCTGCTGTTCAACAACGCAGGAACGATGCCGAAAGGTGCGCTGATTGACGAAGTGTCGCTTGCCGAGTGGCAAGGCGCACTCGATGTGAACCTGACCGGCATGTTCCTGTGCGCGCGCGCCGCCTTTGGCCGGATGCGCCGACAGATGCCGCAGGGCGGGCGGATCATCAACAATGGCTCCATCGCAGCCCATGCGCCCCGGCCCGGCTCGGTGGTCTATACGACGACCAAGCACGCCATCACCGGGCTGACGAAAGCGTTGTCACTGGACGGTCGCGCCTTCGATATCGCCTGCGGCCAGATCGATATCGGCAATGCCGCCACCGACATGACCGCCGGCATTGGCGCGGGGGCATTGCAGGCCGATGGCACCCTCCGGCCCGAAGCCCGGATGAACGTGGCCCATGTGGCGCAGGCGGTGCTGCATATGGCCAGCCTGCCACGTGAAGCCAATATCCCCTTCCTGACGATCACCGCCACAAGCATGCCTTGGCTGGGGCGGGGCTGAACACCGATCCGAAAGCGGTGGGCGGGGGCGATAGCCCCCGCGGCGCGAGGCCCCCTCGATGGGGGCCGAGCGCCGCTGCCCTGCCGGAAGAAGCAGCGCCGACGAACGGTTCAATGCCGGATGTAGCGAAACACCGCTGAGGCGCCCCAACCTGCAACCAGTGCAAGAAACAGCGCCAGAATCCCGTAAACAAGCGGCTGGTCATAGGCCAACTGGTGAAGCCAGCGCTCGATCCCCTCCTTGCGCACGAAGATCGCAGTGCGGAACTGGTGCACCACCGCACCCTCGCGCACCAGATACATGCGCGTCGTATAGGCCCCCTCGGTCAGATTCGCGGGCAACCGGACGTTGGCGCGAAAAAGGATATCGCGGTCCAGATAGACCCAGCGATCCAGCGCCAGATACTGCTCGGCCCGCGCCCGGATGCGCAACAGCGCCGAGGTAAAAAGCGCCAGATCCCCGACATCGCCCACAGCCTGTGCCGCGCGGATCGCATGCGCGGCGGAAATGCGGTAGCGTGCATCTTCCTCGGCATCCAGGATCTGCGACAAGGGCGCGGTCGTAGCCACGGCATAGAAGCTGGGCACCGAGGCCATGTTGACCGACTCGACATTCACCCAGATCCCCATCCGACGGTCCTTGCGCCATATATCGACCGGCTGGCGCGGCCCCTCGATGACGATGATCACATCGAAGGGGGCCGCATCTTCAGTCGCCCCGTCATGGCGGATCGCACCGAAGATCAAAATCTCGGTGCCCGAGAAATTCGCCGTCAGCGACACCCGGTTCTGGCTGAGCGCGCCCACAATCTCTCCCGCCCGCACTGGCAACGCCACCAGAATGACAATCAGGAACAGGAGTGCCCGCGCCATCAGTGCCGCCCCGGAATGGAGATCGAATAGAATTCATCGGGGCGCAGGAACAGATCCAGCGCGATCTTGGCACTGACCGCCAGCACCACCAGCGCCAGCAGGATGCGCAACTGTTCGGCCTTCAGCTTCAGCCCCAGTTGCGTGCCTATCTGCGCCCCCACCACGCCGCCCAGGATCAGGAACAGCGCCAGCAGGATATCGACCGAATGGCTGGTCACCGCATGCATCACCGTGGTGAACGCGGTAACAAAGATGATCTGAAACAGCGACGTGCCCACCACAACCTTGGTCGGCATCCCCAACAGGTAGATCATCGCGGGCACCATGATGAACCCGCCGCCCACGCCCATCACCGCCGACAGTATACCCACCAGCATACCCACCAGAATTGGCGGTATGACGCTGATATACAGGCCGGAAACCCGGAATTTCATCTTCAGGGGCATGTTGTGCACCCAGGTATGGGTATGCAGCTTGCGTCGCCGCGCGTGGGGCCGGCTGGTGCGATACCAGGCGCGCAGCCCCTCTTGCAGCATCAAGAGGCCGATGATGCCCAGAAACACCACATAGGACAACTGCACCGCCAGATCGATCTGCCCCAGCCCGCTGAGATAGCGAAACAGCGCAATCCCCAGCCCCGAGCCCAGAAGCCCGCCGACCATGAGCACCGTGCCCATTTTCAGATCAACCGTCTTGCGCTTGAGATGCGCCAGTACGCCTGAAATCGACGAGGCGACCACCTGGTTCACCCCGGTCGCCACAGCCACGGCGGGCGGGATGCCGATGAAGAACAAAAGCGGCGTTATCAGAAAACCGCCGCCTACGCCGAACATCCCCGACAGAATGCCCACGCCGCCACCAATGCCCAGAAGCGTCAGGGCATTGGCGGAGATTTCAGCGATCGGCAAATAGATCTGCATGATTTTGGATAGGCCAAAGCACCTGATATTGACAGGGGCTTTGGCGCAGATCGTGTTCAATTTCGTCGCGTTGTGGGCTGGAAGCCTCAGCGTTCCTTGACATAGGGCGCGCCGCCCGCGCGCGGCGGGATCGCGCGGCCCACGAAACCTGCGAGGATGACCACCGTCAGGATATAGGGCAGCGCCGCCATGAACTGGCCAGGCAGCACGATGATACCCAGATCGACATTGGGAAAACGGTTGGCGATGGCTTCCAGCATGCCGAACAGCATCACCGCGCCCAGCGCGTGCCAGGGCCGCCATTTGGCGAATATCATCGCCGCCAGCGCGATGAAGCCGCGCCCCGCCGACATGTCCTTGACAAAGCCCGCCGACAGCGATGTCGCCAGATAGGCACCGCCGATGCCGCACAGCACGCCCGCGATGATCACCGCCATGTAGCGTAGCCGCACCACCGACACGCCCGCCGTATCGACCGCTGCCGGGTTCTCTCCCACCGCGCGAAGACGCAAGCCAAAGCGCGTGCGGTAAAGCCCGTACCAGACCGCGGGCACCATCGCGAGGCCCAGATACACCAGAAGCGAATGGCCAGACAGGATCTGGCTGTAGACCGGCCCCAGAACCGGCACATCGCGGAGCGCCTCGGCGAATGGCAGGTCAAGGCGCTGGAACCGCGCCTCGCTCGGCAGCGAGGGGGTGCGCCCGCCCTGCCGGAACCAGCTTTGCGCTACAACCACCGTCATGCCCGCCGCCAGAAAGTTGATCGCAACGCCCGAGATCAACTGGTTGCCGCGGAAGGTGATCGAGGCCACGCCATGTACCAGCGCAAACACCACCGAGGCCAGCACCCCCACACCCAGCCCGACCCAGGCCGAGCCCGAGTAATGTGCATAGGCCGCCGAGAAGAAGGCCGCGATCAGAAGCTTGCCCTCAAGCCCGATATCGAAAATCCCGGCGCGTTCCGAGACCAGCCCGGCCAGGCAGGCGAACAGCAGCGGCGTGGCCAGTCGCAGTGTTGAATCGAGGATCTGAACGAGGGTTGCGATATCCATCAGCTGCGCCCCCTGAAAGCCAGAAACAGCGCCTCAAGCGGGCGGCGCACCATGTTGTCCAACGCCCCGGTGAACATGATCACCAGCGCCTGAATGATCACGATCATCTCGCGCGGGATGCGGGTTTCAATCGCCAGTTCCGACCCACCCTGAAACAGGAAGCCGAACAGAAGAGCTGCCGGAATGATCCCGATCGGATGCGAGCGCCCCATCAGCGCCACCGCGATGCCGATGAACCCGGCCCCTTCGACCGCGTTCATCACCAGCCGTTGTGGGCCCCCCATCACCGAATTGACCGCCATCATCCCCGCCAATGCGCCGGAAATCAGCATCGCCACCATGATGATCCTGACGCCCGAGATGCCAGCGTAGTGCGCCGCCGGGTGCGACTCGCCGAAGGCCCTGATCTCGAACCCCAACCGCGTGCGCCATAAAAGCGCCCAAACCAGCACACAGGCCGCCAAAGCCACGAAGAGCGTAACATTGGCCGGGCCAGAGCGCGAAAACTCGATGCCGAAGGGTTCCAGAATATCGGCCAGGCGCGGCAGGCGCAGCGTGCTGTCAAATCGCGCGGTTGCCGGGTCCATCGAGGTAGGCGGGCGCAGAACATGGCTGAGGATGTAGTTCAGAAGCGAGAAGGCGATGAAGTTGAACATGATCGTGGTAATCACGATATGGCTGCCGCGTCTGGCCTGAAGCCATGCCGGGATTGCCGCCCAGGCGGCCCCCGCCAGCGCCGACGCTGCCAGCGCGGCGATCATCGCCATCCACCAATTCGGCCAGGGGATGAACAACGCGACCAACGCCACGCCGAGCCCGCCCAGCATCGCCTGCCCCTCACCGCCGATGTTGAAAAGCCGCGCCTGAAAGGCGATCGAAACCGCCAGTCCGGTGAACAGGAAATTCGTGGTATAATAGAGAGTATAGCCCCAACCATAAGTTGAACCCAGCGCGCCTGTCACCATCAGTTGCGTAGCGCGCACCGGGTCCTCGCCGATGGCCAGAATAACGAGCGCCGACAGCGCGAAGGCCAGGATCAGAGAGATCAGCGGCACCAGCGTTACATCGGCCCAGCGAGGCATCGCCCGCGCACTCATGCCGCTTCCCCCGTCATCCCGGCCATCAGAAGGCCCAGTTCGCGCGCATTTGTCTGATCAGGCAGCCGTTCCCCCATGATGCGGCCATCGAACATCACCAGAATGCGATCGGACAGCGACAGGATCTCATCCAGTTCGACCGAGACCAGCAGGATCGCCTTGCCCTCATCACGCAGGCTGATCAGCCGCTGGTGAATGAACTCGATCGCGCCGATATCCACGCCGCGCGTGGGCTGGCCGACCAGCAACAGATCGGGATTGCGCTCGATCTCACGGGCCAGCACGATCTTTTGCTGGTTCCCGCCGGAAAAGCTTTCAGCCGTCAGCCAGCAATTGTCCGGACGCACATCGAAGCGTTCGATCTTGCCGCGCGCATCGCGGCGAATGGCGTCATTATCCATCAACAGGCGGTTGCGGTTGTATTCCGGTGCGTGGTGATGGCCGAAAGCAACGTTTTCCCAGGCCATGAAGTTCAGCACCAGCCCGCAGCGGTGGCGGTCTTCGTGAACATGGCCGATTCCGGCCAGGCGCCGTTTCCGGGCATCATCGTGGCGGCAGCTCAGGTCCAGCGGCTTGCCGTTCATCGTCAGGCTGCCGGTGCCGGGGATCATGCCCGCGATCACTTCAAGCAACTCGGACTGACCATTGCCCGCAACACCCGCAATGCCCAGAATTTCGCCCGCTCTGATGTTGAAATCCACGCCGCGCAGCCGCTCAACCCCGTGGCTGTCAACCACGCGCAGTCCTTCGGCCTGCAATACCACCGCACCGGGCTTTGCAGGCGTTTTATCGACGCGAAGCAGGACCTTGCGGCCGACCATGAGCTCGGCCAGTTCGGTTGGGCTGGTCTCGGAGGTTTTCAGGGTCGCCACCATCTCGCCGCGCCGCATGACCGAAACCTCATCGGTCACATCCATGATCTCGCGGAGCTTGTGGGTGATCAGGACTATTGTTTTCCCCTGTTCCTTCAATCCCTTGAGGATGCGGAACAGATGATCGGCTTCGGCGGGTGTCAGCACGCCCGTGGGTTCGTCAAGGATCAGGATATTGGCCTCGCGGTAGAGCGCCTTGAGGATCTCTACGCGCTGTTGATGCCCAACCGACAGTTCTTCAATCAGCGCATCGGGGTTGACCTGCATTTCATATTCACGCGCCAGATCGGCCAGCAACTTGCGCGCCTTGGCCAGCGCCGGGCCCAGCCTGAAATTGCCCTCTGCCCCCAGAACCACGTTTTCCAGAACGGTGAAATTCTCGACCAGCTTGAAATGCTGAAACACCATCCCGATCCCGGCGCGGATTGCGGCCAGGCTGTCAGTGATCTGCACGGGCGTGCCGTCGATCAGGATCTCGCCCGCATCGGCGCGGTAAAAGCCATAGAGGATCGACATCAACGTCGATTTGCCCGCGCCATTCTCGCCGATGATGCCGTGAATGGTGCCCTTGCGTACCCGGATGTTGATATTCTTGTTCGCCTGAACCGGGCCAAAGGCCTTGGATACGCCGCGAAGTTCGATGGCTGGGGCGGCAGTGTCCTGCCGCCCCTCCGGGGTGCCGGTGCCCATGCGCGCCGGGCCTCAGTTCACCGAAACCGGGCAGGAATTGTCGGCCATGTAGTCATGCACAACCGTGTTGCCGGCGATGATCGACGCCTCGGCGGCATCGACGGCGGCGCGCATCTCGTCGGTGATCAGCGCCTCGTTATGCTCGTCAAGCGCCCAGCCCACGCCACCTGCGGCAAGATCCATGACATACACGCCGGTTTCCATGTCTGCGCCAGCGGTGAACGCTTCGAAAACCGCATTGTCGACGCGCTTGAGCATCGAGGTCAGGACCGAACCGGGCTGCATGTGGTTCTGGTTGGAATCAACCCCGATCGACAGGATGCCTGCATCGGCCGCCGTTTGCAGCACACCCACGCCAGTGCCGCCCGCCGCGGCATAAACGACGTCGGCGCCCTGGCTGATCTGCGCCTGAGTGATCTCGCCGCCACGCACAGGGTCGTTCCAGGCGGCGGGCGTGGTGCCGGTATAGTTGACGATCACATTGGCCTCGGGGTTGGCCGCCACCGCGCCCTGGGCATAACCACAGGCGAAACGGCGGATCAGAGGAATATCCATGCCGCCGACGAATCCAACGGTGCCGGTTTCCGAGGCCATCGCCGCCAGCATTCCCACCAGGAACGAGCCCTCATGTTCGGTAAAGACAATCGAGCGGACGTTCGGCGCATCAACAACGCCATCGATGATTGCAAAAGTGGTATCCGGGTAATCTGGCGCGATCTGCTCCAACACCGACATGAAGGCAAAACCGGTCATCACAATGGGGTTCGAGCCCGATTCCGCCAGCCGCCGAAGCGCCTGTTCGCGCTGCGCTTCGGACTGCATCTCGATATCACGATAGCTGCCGCCGGTTTCTTCGGCCCAGCGCTCGGCCCCGCCATAGGCGGCCTCGTTGAAGGATTTGTCGAATTTTCCGCCCATGTCATAGACCATGGCCGGATCGGCGAATGCCGCCCCAGCGAAAAGCGACGTGACCGCCGTTGCGCCAAGAAGTGTGCGGGTAAGTTTCATGCTTTATCTCCCTGTTGGGGCCTCATGCGCCGGGGCGCCTGACAGTTTTCGGTTTTCATTGACACGCGACCACCGGGCCGTCCCCGATCTAGGTGCATACGCGCACCGGCAGTCAAGATTTTTTTACCAAACGGAAAGAATATGGAGTCGCCCGGCAGGTGCAAGTTAAATCTCAGACGCCCGACTTGCAAAGCAACAATGCTGCGACCGGCTGCGCATTTTCCATGCGATAGTATGCGGGGCGTCGTCCGGCGCGGGCATAACCGCAGCCGGAATAGAGAGCCAGCGCAGGGACGTTGTTCTCGGCAACCTCAAGAAACAAGGTTTGCGCGCCTCGCGCGCGGGCCTCGGCCTCGAACCGGGCCATCAGGGTGCGGGCCAGCCCCTGACGGCGGGCGGCAGGGTCTGTGGCCAGCGTCAGAAGCTCGGCCTCGGGGCCGATGACACGGCCCAGCGCGAAGGCATTAGACCCAGGGGCGACCAAAAGAAAGACATGCGGGCTGGCGAGAAGGTCTGCGAAGCTGGCCGCGCTCCAGGGCGGAGGCGTGGTGAAGCATCGCGCGTGCAGACGGGCCAGATCGGCGGGTATCATGGGTCGATCAGGGCGGGCGGAGCCTCGGACGGGGGTGCGGCATCGGCCTCGCGCAGGTAGAGGGGCGCGGGGCGGGGCTGCGGGGTCGCCATGCGCGCGGCGGCGATCCGTGCGATGGCTTCAGCCAAGGGATGCGCAGGGAGGGTAACAGCAAGAGACGGAAAATCGGCATCAGCGATCACCGGGCCGGACAGCGCGGAAATGTCGCACAACTCCGGCGCATCGCCCGGCCGCTTGACCCAGCCCTGTCCGCGCGGCGCGGCCACCAGAACCGGAAGCGCCGGACCATCCAGCGCCAGCGCCTCGAACCGCGACACGCCGATTGCCGGTATGGCAAGCCCCAGCGCCAGCCCGCGCGCGGCGGCGACGCTGATACGAATGCCGGTAAAATTGCCCGGCCCCACGCCAACACCCAGCGCTGCCAGATCGCGCCATGTCAATCCGCCCTGGGCCAGCACCTCTTCCAGCAGAGGCATCAACCGCTCTCCCTGCCCGCGCGCCATAACCTCGTCACGCGCAGCCAGAAGCGTGCCGCCGCGCAAAAGCGCCGCGCGGCACCAGCCGCCCGATGTGTCAAAGCCCAGAACCGCCGGGCCAGTCACGGTCTCAGACGGCAACCGGGCGCACCTCGGTCACTTCGGGGATGTAGTGGCGCAGCAGGTTCTCGATACCCATCTTCAGTGTCAACGTGGACGATGGGCAACCGGCACAAGCGCCTTTCATATGCAGATAAACCACACCACGGTCGAAGCCGTGGAAGGTAATATCGCCGCCATCCTGCGCCACGGCGGGGCGCACGCGGGTATCGAGCAATTCCTTGATCTGCTCGACAATCTCGCTATCGGGGCCTTCCTGCACGGCGTGGGCCTCGGCGGCCTCACCTTCGATGGCAGGGCGGCCGGACTGGAAATGCTCCATGATCGCGCCCAGGATCGCTGGCTTGATATGCGCCCAATCCACCGCCTCGGTCTTTGTGACGGTGATGAAATCAGAGCCCAGAAAAACGCCTGTAACCCCTTCATGGGCAAAAATCGCACTTGCCAGCGGCGAATTTGCGGCACCGGAGGCGTCAGGAAAATCTGCGGTGCCCTGCCCCAGAACCGGCTGTCCGGGCAGAAACTTCAACGTGGCAGGGTTCGGCGTGGATTCAGTCTGGATGAACATGGATGGCCTCCGTTTGCAAGGGATATGCGACTGGCGGGGCAGTGAGTCAAGGCGCGGGACGACATGACCGGTCACGCAGAGAGTGTTGCAAATATCACGCAGCCGCCCTTGCAGCCCCCCACTTCGCCCCCCAAATACGATCTGAGGCTCGAAGATGGAGTGTGCTGATAGTCAGGCACTCCCGAAAAATGCGGGCGCTTGAAAAGGAGACAAGGGATGAACCTGGAAAAATTCACCGAACGCGCAAAGGGTTTCTTGCAGGCCGCTCAGACCATCGCCATCCGCGAAAGCCACCAGCGGCTGACGCCCGAGCACCTGTTGAAGGCGCTGATGGATGATGATCAGGGCATGTCGTCCAACCTGATCCGCCGCGCGGGCGGCGCGCCCGAGCGGGTCGTGCAGGCCGTTGATCTGGCGCTGGGAAAGTTGCCGAAAGTGACTGGCGACGCCTCGCAGGTCTATACCGACCAGACTCTGGTGCGCGTGCTTGATGAGGCGCAAAAGATCGCACAGAAGGCAGGTGACAGCTTCGTCCCGGTCGAACGCATTCTGATGGCGCTGGCGCTGGTCAAATCACCTGCGCGCACGGCGCTGGAGGACGGCGCGGTGAATGCCCAGGCCCTCAACGCCGCGATCAACGATATCCGCAAGGGTCGTACCGCCGACAGCGCCAGCGCCGAGGACAGCTATGAGGCGTTGAAGAAATATGCCCGCGATCTGACCGAGGCGGCGCGCGAAGGCAAGATCGATCCGATCATCGGCCGTGACGAGGAAATTCGCCGGACAATTCAGGTGCTGTCACGCCGCACAAAGAACAACCCCGTCCTGATTGGCGAACCCGGCGTTGGCAAGACCGCGATCGCCGAAGGGCTGGCGCTGCGTATTGTCAACGGGGACGTGCCTGAAAGCCTTCAGGACAAGAAGCTTATGGCGCTGGATATGGGCGCGCTGATAGCCGGGGCGAAGTATCGTGGTGAGTTCGAGGAGCGGCTGAAAGGCGTGCTCAACGAGGTCACTGCGGCTTCGGGTGAGATCATCCTGTTTATCGACGAGATGCATACGCTGGTAGGCGCGGGCAAGTCCGAAGGGGCGATGGATGCCGCCAACCTGATCAAGCCCGCTTTGGCGCGGGGCGAGTTGCATTGTGTCGGCGCAACGACGCTGGACGAATACCGCAAGCATGTCGAAAAGGACGCGGCACTTGCGCGGCGCTTCCAGCCTGTGTTTGTGTCCGAACCGACGGTGGAAGACACCATCAGCATCCTGCGCGGGATCAAGGAAAAGTATGAACTGCACCACGGCGTGCGGATCGGTGACGCCGCGCTTGTGGCGGCAGCGACGCTGAGCCATCGCTATATCACCGACCGTTTCCTGCCCGACAAGGCGATCGACCTGGTGGATGAGGCCGCATCGCGGCTGCGGATGCAGATTGACTCGAAGCCCGAGGAACTGGACGCGCTGGATCGCGATATCCTGCAAAAGCAGATCGAGGCCGAAGCGCTGAAGAAGGAAGACGACCAGGCCTCTAAAGACCGGCTGGCCAAGCTGGAAGTGGAGCTTTCCGAGGCGCAGCAGAGATCGGCGGAAATGACCGCCCAGTGGCAGGCAGAGCGTGACCGGCTGGAAGCAGCGCGCGACCTGAAGGAGCAGCTTGACCGCGCCCGCGCCGAGCTGGAGCAGGCCACCCGTGCGGCCAATTATGCCCGCGCCGGTGAGTTGCAGTATGCGCTGATCCCCGAGCTTGAGCGCAAGCTGGCCGAGGCCGAGGCGCGCGAAGCCGAGAAGATGGTCGCCGATGCGGTGCGGCCCGAGCAGATCGCCGAGGTGGTGGAGCGCTGGACCGGCATTCCCACCACGCGGATGCTGGAGGGCGAGCGCGACAAGCTGCTGCGCATGGAAGAAGGTCTGCACAAGCGCGTCATCGGCCAGCATTCGGCCGTGCAGGCAGTGGCCAATGCCGTGCGCCGGGCGCGCGCCGGGCTGAACGATGAGGGGCGGCCCCTTGGTTCGTTCCTGTTCCTTGGCCCGACAGGCGTCGGCAAGACCGAACTCACCAAGGCCGTTGCCGAGTTCCTGTTCGACGACGATAGCGCGATGGTGCGTATCGATATGTCGGAATTCATGGAGAAGCATGCCGTTGCACGACTGATCGGCGCCCCTCCGGGCTATGTCGGCTATGAGGAGGGGGGCGTGCTGACCGAAGCGGTGCGGCGCAGGCCCTATCAGGTGGTGCTGTTCGACGAGGTGGAAAAGGCGCATCCTGATGTCTTCAACGTGCTGTTGCAGGTGCTTGACGACGGCGTTCTGACCGACAGCCATGGCCGCACGGTCGATTTCAAGCAGACGCTGATCGTGCTGACCTCGAACCTCGGTAGCCAGGCGCTGAGCACCCTGCCAGACGGGGCCGATGCCGCGCAGGCGCGCGCCCAGGTCATGGAGGCCGTGCGCGCCCATTTCCGCCCCGAATTCCTGAACCGTCTGGACGAAACCATCATCTTCGACCGGCTGAGCCGGGAGGATATGGACGGCATCGTGACGATCCAGATCAAGCGGTTGATGAAGCGCCTTGAAGGACGCAAGATCATGCTGGAGCTGGACGACAGCGCGCGCACCTGGCTGGCCGACAAGGGCTATGATCCGGTCTATGGCGCGCGCCCGCTCAAACGAGTGATCCAGCGTCATCTGCAAGACCCGCTTGCCCAGATGCTTCTGTCGGGCACTTTGCTCGACGGAACCAACGTGCCGGTAACGGCCGGGCCAGAGGGGCTGATCATCGCCAGCCACAGCAGCGGCGGTGATGAAGAAGGGCCGCGCATGACGCTGGTAAACTGAACCAGCAGCCATTCTGATGGCATTGCGGGCGGGGGCAAGCCGACCGGGCTTGCCCCCCGTTGCCTTTTGGCGACCATATCGACAGCCACACCGCCACGCGGTTTTCAAACCGCGTCCAAGCGCCTTCGAAGGCGCTTTCACCGCCCGCAAACGTCCAGCCGGCCAAACCAGAGACGCCAAGCCCACCAGACGCTCTGACCGCCCCGCGCCTGCCGCCCCGTGCAGGCGCGGCTTTTTTTCGCCTCCAGCGCCAAGAACGCCCCCCCGCGCGGTTGGAAAACCGCGTGGAAGCGCCTTCGAAGGCGCTTCGGCACGGCGTAGGGCGCCGATCGCGCCACGGCTCATACCGTTCAGTCGAAGACCGCGATATCCGCTTCATCGGCATCTTCCAGATCGTCGGGCAGGCTGGCCGCTTCGGTCAATGCCAGAAGTCGCGCCTGATCAAGATGTTCGGCGAGGGCCGACATCCCGTGGCCACGGGCGTATCGTTGCAGGTCTTCCAGAACCCGGATCATCCAGTCGTGCTTCACGTTACCCTCCATCTGTCAGGCAAGTCTTGCGCCAACATGATTGACAAAGGATTGACGGAAGCCGGGGCAAGAACAAAAAGGGACCGCCATTGCAGGCGATCCCCCCAAACCACCCTCTGAGGCGTTCGTCAGCCCTTGCGCCCGGCCTCAAGCGCGTCTTCAAACGTGCGCAGTCCGGTAACAGGTGCCTGCACAAGCACCGCCATATTGCCCGGCTTGTGCTCGTTGCGTCGCATCTTCATATGCGCGGCGGGGATATCCTCCCAAAGAAACACCTCGGACATGCAGGGGTCGAGCCGACGCTCCAGCATCAGCTTGTTCGCCGCCGAAGCCTGCGCCAGATGGGCGAAATGCGAGCCTTGCAGCCGCTTCTGGTGCATCCACATGTAGCGCACATCAAAGGTACAGTTGAAACCCGAGGTTCCCGCACAGATCACGACCATGCCGCCCTTCTTGACCACCAGCGACGATACCGGGAATGTCGCCTCGCCAGGGTGTTCGAACACAATATCGACACTGACGCCCTTGCCGGTGATGTCCCAGATCGCCTTGCCGAACTTGCGCGCTTCTTTCAGCCAGGCGTTGTATTCAGGGCTGTTGACCGTGGGCAGTTGCCCCCAGCATTTGAAATCGTTGCGGTTGATCACGCCCTTGGCGCCCAGCCCCATGACGAATTCGCGCTTGCTTTCATCCGAGATGACGCCGATCGCATTGGCGCCCGCCGTATTGATAAGCTGGATCGCATAAGAGCCCAGCCCCCCTGAAGCGCCCCAGACCAGAACGTTCTGGCCCGGTTTCAGGTCGTGGGGTTCGTGGCCAAAGAGCATCCGGTAAGCGGTGGCCAGCGTCAGTGTATAGCACGCGGATTCTTCCCAGGTCAGATGCTTCGGGCGAGGCATGAGTTGCTGGGCCTGAACGCGGGTAAACTGGGAAAAGCTGCCGTCATGCGTCTCGTAGCCCCAGATGCGCTGACTGGGCGAATACATCGGGTCGCCGCCGTTGCAATGTTCGTCATCGCCGTCATCCTGGTTGCAGTGGATGACAACTTCGTCGCCAACCTTCCAGCGCTTGACCTTGTCGCCCACCGCCCAGACGATCCCCGAGGCGTCAGAACCCGCGATGTGATAGGGTTGCTTGTGCACGTCGAACGGCGAGATCGGCTCGCCGCGCGAGGCCCAGACGCCATTGTAGTTGACGCCTGCCGCCATCACCAGAACCAGCACCTCGTTGCTGTCCAGCGTCCAGGTATCCACCACTTCGACCTGCATCGCGGTCTCGGGCTCGCCATGGCGCTCACGGCGGATCGCCCAAGCATACATCTGTTTGGGCACATAGCCGAGCGGCGGCATCTCGCCGATCTCGTAAAGGTCCTTCTCGGGCGCATCGTAGGGGGCGATGCCGGGGTTTTGGTCGAGGGCCATGTGTCTCTCCTGCGTCTGATTACGCCGCATCGCAGAATCGATGCGGCGAATGCAGCATCAATAAATTTGGACACGCAACAATGCAACCATGATCTTCTCTATTTTGTAATTTTATGTCTCTCCCGCTTCGGGCAATTGCAGCGCCTGTTCCGGTTCCCGCTGTGGCATGTCAGCCTCGGATAACCGTTGCAGAACCGACGCCGCATAGAAACTCAACGCCGCTTCCTGCCCTGGCACGATCCGCACCACGCCATCGGCCTGCGCGACGATGCCACGCAGGGTCAGCGCATCGATTCCTTCGATGAGGGCGTGAGCAGGATCGCCATCGGTAAGGTGCTGATGCGCCCCCTTCAGCCTCAGCACCTCGGCCAGCGCAACGCCGCTCTCCAGCAGGGCCGAGCGCTCCAGCGCGCCCCCCGCCTGCGCCAGAACCGCGGCGGTCAGTGGCACCGGCAACACGGGAACCGCCGCCCGGACACGTGACATCAACAGTTCCGCAAGCGCCTCGGTGCTGGCATCGGCCTCGGTTTCAAGAAACTCGCGCAGCGAAACGGGCTTTCCATAGCAGACCGCCGCATAGCCGAAGTGACGAAACGTGCCGCGCATCTTCTGCCACAGAACGCGCAGGACGAAACCCATCGCAACACCCAGATTGACCCTGAAGCGGCGGCTCCCCTCTTGCCCCGCCTTGATCAGCACCCGATCCTCAAGCACGCGGTCATAGTTCAGCGCCACCGGCACGAAGACCACATCGCGCCCCCCCGCCATGTCGAAATCGCGCACGATATAATGCAAAAGCCCCTTGCGCGCCGGTCCGACCGCCCCGTTCAGACTAAGCCCGCCTTCGGGGAACATGGCCTGCGTCACGCCTTCGCCGATCGACATCTGCACATAGCGCGCCAGAACCGCCCGATAGAGCGGGCTGGAATAGCGCCGCCGGATGAAATAGGCGCCCATCGCGCGGATCAGCGCCTTGAGCGGCCAGACCCGCGCCCATTCCCCTACGGCATAGGACAGCGCCGAGCGATCGGCGGCCAGCCAGGTCACAAGCACATAATCCATGTTCGAGCGGTGGTTCATCACGAAGACCACCGCCGAGCGCGGCTCGATGCTGCGCAGCATCTCGGCGTCGCCCGGCCCCAGCCGCACCTTGTAGAACCCCCGGCTGAGGCGGCGCGCCACCTTGATGGCGAAGCCGAAGTAGGTGGCGGTCGAAAAGCCGGGCACGATCTCGCGCGCATAAGAACGTGCGCGGTCAAACGCGACGTTATGCGGCATGCCTTCGGTGCGGGCGTATTCGTCGACGGCCTCCATCACATGCGGGTCATGGATCAGCCGGATAACCTGATCCTGACGTCGCATCAGCTTGAAAGGTCTGATCGGACGGTCCAGCCGCTTGTTGAGCTCCTCTACCGCGCGTTCCATCCGGCGACGCAGAAACCAGCGCAGGCCAGGGCCGATGATCCGGTCAAGGGTGGCAACGGCGGCCAACCCCAGAACCACGACCAACAGCCAAAGCGGCATTTCTACTACAGAAGTCATATGCACAGGCATAATTTCCGCAATGAACATCGGCAATGCGCAATCGTTGCCGCAGCGCCAAATTCGCCGCTGCAGCGCGGCGATTGACAGGGACATATTCTTTCCAATATCACCGCATGAAAGGCAAGAATATTGCCAGCTCGTGATTCAGGAGGCCTCGCATGACCCAGGCAAACCGCGACAAACCGTGGCTCTTTCGCACCTATGCCGGCCACTCCACGGCCGCTGCGTCAAACGCGCTTTACCGCAACAACCTTTCCAAGGGGCAGACCGGGCTGTCGGTGGCCTTCGATCTGCCCACCCAGACGGGCTATGACAGCGATCACGAACTGGCGCGCGGCGAGGTAGGCAAGGTCGGCGTTCCGATCAGCCATCTGGGCGACATGCGTATGTTGTTTGACCAGATCCCGCTGGAGAAGATGAATACCTCGATGACGATCAACGCCACCGCGCCCTGGCTCTTGGCTCTCTATATTGCCGTGGCCGAGGAACAGGGCGCCGATGTGTCGCAACTCAATGGCACGGTGCAGAACGATCTGATCAAGGAATACCTCTCGCGCGGCACCTATATCTGCCCGCCGAAACCTTCGCTGCGCATGATCACCGATGTCGCGGCCTACACCCGCCAGCATCTGCCAAAATGGAACCCGATGAACATCTGTTCCTACCACCTGCAAGAGGCTGGCGCGACGCCCGAGCAGGAACTGGCTTTTGCCCTGGCCACGGCCTGCGCCGTGCTGGACGATCTGAAAACCAAGGTGCCGGCTGAGCATTTTCCGCAGATGGTGGGCCGCATCAGTTTCTTCGTGAACGCGGGCATTCGTTTTGTCACCGAGATGTGCAAGATGCGGGCGTTCGTCGCGCTTTGGGATGAGATCTGCCTTGAACGCTATGGCGTGACGGATGCCAAATTCCGTCGCTTTCGCTACGGCGTTCAGGTCAACTCGCTGGGCCTGACCGAGCAGCAGCCGGAAAACAACGTCTACCGCATCCTGCTGGAGGCGCTGGCGGTGACGCTGTCAAAGAACGCCCGCGCCCGCGCCGTGCAGCTTCCGGCCTGGAACGAGGCGCTTGGCCTGCCCCGCCCGTGGGATCAGCAGTGGTCGCTGCGTATGCAACAGATCCTGGCCTATGAAACCGACCTTCTGGAGTATGATGACCTGTTCGAGGGCAACCCCGCCGTCGAGCGCAAGGTGCAGGCGCTGATGGAAGGCGCGCGCGCGGAACTGGCGCTGATCGACGGGATGGGCGGTGCGGTGCAGGCCATTGAATACATGAAGGGGCGGCTTGTGGATGCCAATGCCGAGCGCATCGCCCGGATCGAGGCCGGCGAAACCGTGGTCGTCGGCGTGAACCGTTTCACCACCACCGAGCCCTCGCCCCTGACCACCGGCGAAGGCGCAATCATGATGGCCGATCCGCAGGCTGAAGCCGATCAGATTGCACGTCTTGAAGCCTGGCGCGCCTCGCGCGATGACGCGGCGGTGAAAGCCGCGCTGGCGGAACTGCGTGAGGCTGCCACCAGCGGCACCAACATCATGCCCGCTTCCATCAAGGCAGCAAAGGCCGGGGCGACGACAGGCGAATGGGGCCTGATGCTGCGTCAGGCCTTTGGCGAATACCGCGCGCCCACCGGCGTCTCGCGCAACCCGTCAAACCGCACCGAGGGGCTGGACGAAATCCGCGCCGCTGTCGATACGGTCAGCACGGCGCTGGGGCGGCGGCTGAAATTCGTGGTCGGCAAGCCGGGGCTCGATGGCCATTCCAACGGGGCTGAACAGATCGCCGCGCGCGCGCGCGATTGCGGCATGGACATCCATTACGAGGGTATCCGCCTGACCCCCGCCGAGATCGTTCGCGCTGTGCGTGAACAGGAGGCGCATGTCGTGGGGCTGTCGATCCTTTCGGGCAGCCATATCCCGCTTATGGAGGAACTCCTCCGCCAGATGCAGGAAGCCGGGCTTGGCGATGTCCCGGTCGTGGTTGGTGGCATCATCCCCGAAGAGGATGCAGAACGCCTCCGCGCGATGGGCGTGGCGCAGGTCTACACCCCCAAGGATTTCGAACTGAACCGTATCATGATGGATATCGTGGGCCTCGTGCAGCCCCATCCCGCCGCAGCAGAATGAACGCTGCGCCCCGGTCGAAAGAGCTGTCTGATTGATCCAGCCCAAGGAGCACGCCCCCCTGTCACCCGTTTCTGTCTGAGACTATTCTCGGAACGGGCGACGGGAGCGCCCCCTGCCGCCGTGCCAAAGGCGCGGCGGCCCGGCCAAACGGGATGAGCGTTGCGGTGCAACCGCGATGCGAAGACGGGCGGGAGCGGCCCCGTTTCCCCCGTTCATCCGAAATGCTCCCACAGGACCACCGCCCATGCCACGCCGGCCGCGATAGCCGTCAGCCCCACGCCGGCGCTGGCGCAATCCTTGGCCTTGGCCGCCAGCGGGTGTTGCTCGGTCGAGATGTAGTTGACCACCTCCTCAATGGCGGTATTGAGCAATTCGGCAGCCAGCACCAGCACCCCAAGCGCCAATATCACCGCGCGCTCCACACCCGTGAGCGGCAGTGCAAAGGCCAGTGCTGCGGACAGCAGGTTGGCGATACTCCATTGCCGCAGCGTCTTTTCGCTGGCCCAGGCGGCTCGCCAGCCGCGCCATGACCAGACGAGCGTCCAGCCGATCCTGCGGCATTCGGCCGCGATGAATGCGAACATGGCCCCTCCCCCCGCCACCTGAACGAAGGGTAGAATAGCCGCACAGCGCGCCGCGCGCTATGGATCTGTCAGCCGCCCAGTTTTTCTTCCAGCGCAGCGATGCGCGACTTGAGCGCCTCGTTTTCTTCGCGCGCCTTCTGGGCCATGGCGCGCACGGCATCGAATTCCTCGCGCGTGACGAAATCGCGATCAGCAAGCCAGCGGTCCATCAGGCTTTTCATCGCCGTCTCGGCCTCGGCCCGCGCGCCCTGGGCCACGCCCATGGCGTTCGTCGCCAGTTTGGAAAGATCATCGAAAAAACGGGTGTTGGGCTGCATGACGCACTCCTTGGTCCGGACCCCGCCTATATGTGACCGCACGGGCCGAATCACAAGGTAAACTCATCATGAGTGGAACCCATCCCGAGGTTGACTTCTCCCGCCCGCCACGGGAAGACGGGGACCAATGCCAGCGGAGAGTTACATTGCAGGCCCTGATCCCCTTCCCCCCCATCTCGCCTGAACTGTTTTCAATCGAGATGGGCAGCATCACCATCGCCCTGCGCTGGTATGCGCTGGCCTATATCGCCGGTTTCCTGATCGGCTGGCGGCTGATCGTCGCGGCCATGCGCCGCCCCGCGCTCTGGTCCGGCGGGCAGGCGCCGATGCAGCCAGCGGCAGTGGAATCACTGCTCACCTGGATCATCCTCGGCGTGATCCTTGGCGGGCGGCTGGGGTTCGTGCTGTTCTACCAGCCGGGTTACTACCTGTCGAACCCCGCCGAGATCCTGCGCATCTGGGAAGGCGGGATGTCCTTTCATGGCGGATTGCTCGGGGCGGCGGCGGCTGGTTTCCTGTTCGCGCGTCGCAACGGTGTGGCCCCCTCGGCGGTATCCGATGCGATGGCGATGGTCATACCCGTGGGCCTGTTCCTGGGCCGCATCGCCAATTTCATCAACGCCGAATTGTGGGGCCGGCCCACCACAATGCCCTGGGGCGTGCTGTTTCCCGGTTACGGAAGCATCTGCCCGATCGAATGGGAACACCCCTGCGCACGCCATCCCACGCAGCTTTACGAGGCTGCGCTGGAAGGGCTGTTGCTGGGGCTCGTGGTCTTGTGGCTGGTACGACGGCGGCATGCGTTGCAGTTCCCCTGGTTGATCACCGGCACGTTCTTTGCCGTCTACGGGCTGGCGCGTTTCATCGTCGAGTTCTGGCGCATGCCCGATGAGCAGTTTCTGATGCGCCACCCGCAAGGCCATGTGCTGTCACTGGGCGATTTCGGGGTCACGATGGGCCAGCTTCTCAGCCTGCCGATGCTGGCCGCCGGGCTGGCGCTGATCGCGCTGGCACTCAGACGCGGGCGGCAATGACAGCGCTGGCCGAACGGCTGAGGGCGCGAATTGCCGCCACCGGCCCGTTGACACTTGCCGAATACATGGCCGACTGCCTGCTCGATCCGCGACATGGCTACTACGCCACGCGCGATCCGCTGGGTGCGCGCGGCGACTTCACCACCGCGCCCGAGATCAGCCAGATGTTTGGCGAACTGATCGGCCTGTGCCTGGCGCAAAGCTGGCTGGACCAGGGCGCAGCCGCATCCTTCACTCTGGCCGAACCGGGGCCGGGACGGGGCACGCTGATGGCCGATATCTGGCGGGCCACGCGCGGCGTTCCGGGCTTCCATGCCGCCGCGCAGGTGCATCTGATCGAGGCCTCGCCTACCCTGCGCGATGTCCAGCGCAACCGGCTTCACGGCCTGCCGGTCACGTGGCACGATACCATCGACACCCTGCCCGATGCGCCGCTGTGGCTGGTGGCGAACGAGTTTTTCGACGCCCTGCCGATCCGCCAGTTCCAGCGCGACGGTGGACAATGGCGCGAGCGGGTTGTGGGGCTACGGGAGGGGGCACTGGCGCTGGGGTTGAGCGACCCCACACAAAGGCCTGAACTCGTACACCGCATGGCAGACACCCGGCCGGGCGACATTGTCGAGACATGCCCTGCCGCCGCGCCCGTCATGGAAGCTATCCAGACGCGGATCGCCGCGTGGGGTGGCGCGGCGTTGATTGTGGATTACGGCAGCTGGCGAAGCCTGGGCGACACCTTCCAGGCGCTGCGCGGGCACGCATTCGATGACCCGCTTACCCATCCCGGCGCGGCCGATCTGACCGCGCATGTCGATTTCGAAGCCCTCGCCCACGCCGCGCCGCTTCTGACGCACAGCGCATTGATGCCACAGGGCGTGCTGCTGCAACGGCTTGGTATTGATGCCCGCGCAGCAAGGCTTGCACAAAATCTCACCGGCACCGCGCTGGAAACCCATAGCGCGGCGCATCACCGCTTGACCGACGCGGCGGAAATGGGAACGCTGTTCAAGGCGCTTGCGCTGGTGGCACCGGGCGCACCGCTTCCCCCCGGCTTCGACCCGGTGTAAGGCTGGTCATATGACACTTGAAATACTGACGTCAGACATGCTCTCACCCCTACGTCACGGCTTCTTCACCCGTCGTGGCGGCGCTTCGTCAGGAATCTATCGCGGGCTGAACTGCGGTGGCGGCTCGGGCGACCAGACCGAAATCGTGGACGTGAACCGCTCCCGGGTCGCACAGGCGATGGAGGTGCCGCCAACTGCGCTTGTCGGCGTGCATCAGGTTCATTCGGCCGATGTGGTCTGTGTCACCGGCGCCGACAGCCTGCAAGGCAAGCGCGCCGATGCGATGGTCACTGCCCAGACCGGAATAGCGCTCAGCGTGCTGACTGCGGATTGCATGCCGGTGCTGCTGGCCGACACCGATGCCGGGGTGATCGGTGCGGTGCATGCCGGATGGCGCGGTGCATTGGACGGGGTGCTGGAGGCGACGCTGGACGCAATGGTCGGGTTGGGCGCCGAGCGCGCCGAGATCAGCGCTGTCATCGGCCCCTGCATCAGCCAACGCGCCTATGAAGTGGGGCCGGAGTTTCTGGAGCGCTTTCTGGCAGAAGACCCCGGCTATAACTGGTTCTTCGTCAACGGCGAGGACGGGCGCTATCAGTTCGACCTTCCGGGCTTTGGCCTGCACCGGCTGCGCGAAGCCGGGATCGGCCATGCCGAATGGACTCGTCACTGCACCTATGCGCGGGGCGATCTGTTCTATTCCTATCGCCGCTCGGTCCATGCAGGCGAAGCCGATTATGGCCGCCTGATTTCCGCCATCCGCCTCTGACTACGCCGCACTGCCGCGCTGTCACTGCTTCCATGGTCCGTGCGGGAAGTGCCTTTCAAGGCTGTTCCTCCGCTCCCCATTCCTCCGCCGTCCCATCGCGCCCTGCTTTCACAAACCGCCGCACCCGCGCCAAAGTCATGCCGAAATCACCTGCAAGAGAGGGGCTGCATGAACCGGTATGAAGGATAGCTCATGAACGTCAGATCCCGCTGGGCCCGATGGGTCATCATTGAAAGCGCCGATCCCTCATTGCCGACGCCCTGGCGGCCTCAACGCCGCCATCGGGTGCATGGCTGAACGGCACCGTAAAGCGCCACCAACGGCGCTGGTAGCGCGCTAGAGCCGTCGACGAGCGGCAAAGGCCGCCGAGATAGTGCCATCATCAAGATAATCCAGTTCGCCACCCATCGGCACGCCCTGCGCCAGTGCGCTGATGCCAACCCCGGTGGGCGCAAGCGCTTCGGCGATGTAATGCGCCGTTGTTTGCCCCTCGACCGTGACATTCAGCGCCAGAATAACCTCGCGCACGCCTTCATCAGCGATTCGCGCCACCAGTTGCGGTATGCGCAACTCCTCGGGCCCCACGGCATCGAGCGCCGACAAGGTACCGCCCAGCACATGGTAGCGCCCCTTGAAACCGCCCGCCCGCTCCATCGCCCAGAGGTCTGACAGGTCTTCCACCACACAGATCTCGCCCGTCGCCCGCCGCGGATCGGCACAGATATTGCAGATGTCGTCAGTGCCGATATTGCCGCAGACCCGGCATTCGCGAGCCGTTTCGGCAACCTGTTGCATCGCCCGCGCCAGCGGCTCCATCACCTGCACCCGCTTGCGCAGCAGATGCAGGACCGCACGCCGGGCTGAACGCGGCCCCAGCCCCGGCAGCCGCGCCATCAGCGCGATCAGCCCCTCGATATCGGCGGGGCGCTGGTCCATCACATGCCGGGCAGGTTCATATCGCGTGGCAAGCCCATGCTTTCAGCCAGCTTGCCCATCTCATCCCTGGTGCGCTCGGCAGCACGAGCCTGCACATCCTTGATCGCAGCCAGAATCAGATCCTCGACCACTTCCTTGTCATCGGCGGAAAAGATCGACGGATCAATATTCAGCGAGGTAAGCGTGCCCTTTGCCGTCGCCGTGGCCTTGACCAGCCCCGCACCGCTTTCGCCGGTTACGATGATGTTGTTCAGTTCTTCCTGCAACGCGGCCATCTTGCCCTGCATCTCCTGGGCGGCCTTCATCATCTTGCCCATATCGCCCAGTCCGCCCAAGCCCTTTATCATGGCTCACTCCTTTTCAGTTGTCTTCAAACGGGTCCCACTCATCCTCGACCTCGGGAAGAGCCGCGATCGCGGCTTCCTGCTCAGCGGCCTCTGGGTCGCGGAAATTGGTGATACGCGCCTCGGGGAAGGCGGCAAAAATGGCCTGCACCATGGGGTTGGCGCGGGCGCGTTCCTCGCGCGCAAGGCGCTCGGTGTCGCGCGTCTCGGCGATGGTGGCGCTGCCGCCGGTGCTGGTGACAGACACACCCCAGCGCGCGCCGGTCCAGGCCTGCAATCGCCCCGCCAACCGTGACGCAAGGTCCGAAGGGGCGTCGGCGGCGGGCTCGAACTCTATCCGGCCGGGGGCATAACGCACCAGCCGCAAATGGGTTTCCACCTCCATCAGCAGACGCATGTCGCGCTGCGAGCGGATCAACGCCACCACGCTTTCAAACGTCGCATACTGCACCAGCGCCGAGGGTTCGCCCGCCAGCGCTGCCTGCGCGCCGCCATTGCCGCCGCTCGAGGGCACCCGCCCCGCCCCCATCGCATTCACCGGTGCCGCCCCACCCGCAGGCGCGCGCCCGGGCCCGCCGCCCCCTGAAGGCGGCGGCGGCGCATCCTGCAAACGGCGCAAAAGATCTTCGGGTGCGGGAAGGTCGGCTACATGCGTCAGCCGGATCACCGACATTTCGGCCGCCATCATCGCATTGGGCGCAATCGCCACCTCTTCCAGCGCCTTGAGCAACATCTGCCACATCCGCGACAGAACCCGCATCGACAGCTTTGCCGCCAGATCCTGCCCGCGCTGGCGCTCGTCAGGGCCGATCGTGGGGTCTTCGACCGCCTCCGGGGTGATCTTGATGACGCTGATCCAATGGGTGATCTCCGCCAGATCGCGCAGCACGGCAGACGGATCGGCGCCATCGGCATATTGCGCGGCCAGTTCCGCCAGTGCCCCCGCCGCATCGCCGCGCAGAATGGCCTCGAACAGGTCCAGCACCCGGCCCCTGTCAGCCAGTCCCAGCATGGCGCGCACCTGATCGACCCCGGTCTCGCCCGCGCCATGGCTGATCGCTTGGTCCAGCAGGCTCATCGCATCGCGCACCGATCCCTCGGCAGCGCGGGTGATCAGCGCCAGCGCATCGCGGTTGATCTGCGCGCCCTCCAACCCGGCGATCTTTTCCAGATGCGCGATCATCACCTCCGGTTCGATCCGGCGCAGATCGAAGCGCTGGCACCGGCTGAGAACCGTCACCGGCACCTTGCGGATCTCGGTGGTGGCGAAAATGAACTTCACATGCGCGGGCGGCTCTTCCAGCGTCTTCAACAGCGCGTTGAACGCATTGTTCGACAGCATGTGCACTTCGTCGATGATGTAGATCTTGTAGCGCGCACTGGCGGCCCGATAGGCGACCGAATCGATGATCTCGCGGATGTCGCCCACGCCGGTTCGGCTGGCGGCATCCATCTCCTGCACATCGACATGGCGCCCCTCGGCAATGGCGCGGCAATGTTCGCATTGGCCACAAGGCTCGGTCGTTGGCCCACCCTGTCCGTCCACGCCGATGCAGTTCAACCCCTTGGCAATGATCCGCGCGGTGGTTGTCTTGCCGGTACCGCGAATGCCGGTCATCATGAAGGCGTGGTGGATGCGGTCGGCGGCAAAGGCGTTCTTGAGCGTGCGCACCATCGCCTCCTGCCCGATCAGATCGGCGAAGGTTTCGGGGCGGTATTTGCGGGCCAGAACCTGATAGGCGGGGGTGTCGGTCATCGATCCTGTCATCGGGGCAAGGGCGGTAAGCCGCGCGCTGTGCGCTACCCTGCACACTAGGCGCGCACCGCCCCATCGTCCAGCCCTGCCCCTTCATCTTGCCAAAAATACGCGCGGGGGTGAATGGCCGCAGGCCAGAGGGGGCGGCAGCCCCCTAGTTTCCTTCTCAGGCTCAGCCCCCCGCCACCTTCAAGACGATCTTGCCGATATGCGCGGAACTCTCCATCCTCGCATGCGCCGATGCCGCCTCATCAAGCGGGAATTCGGCATCGATCACCGGCGCAATCCGGCCCGAAGCCAGCAGCGGCCAGACCTCGGCCTCCAGTGCCGCGGCGATACGGGCCTTGGCAGCGACCGATTGCGGGCGCAGGGTAGAGCCGGTGATCGTCAGCCGCCGGGTCATGACCTGAGCAAAGTTCAGTTCAACCTTCGGGCCTTGCAGAAACGCGATCTGCACCAGCCGCCCGTCATCGGCCAGAGCCTTGATATTGCGCGGCAGGTAGTCGCCCCCAACCATGTCAAGGATCAGGTCTGCTCCGCCCTCGCCGCGCAGCACCTCGACGAAATCCTCGGCGCGGTAGTTGATCGCCTGCTCGGCCCCCAGCCGCGTGCAGGCGGCGCATTTCTCATCGCTGCCAGCGGTCGCAAAGACCCGCGCTCCGCGCGCTGCCGCCAGTTGAATTGCGGTGGTGCCGATGCCGGATGAGCCACCATGCACCAGAAACCGCTCCCCCGCCTGCAAGCCGCCACGCTCGAACACATTGGTCCAGACGGTGAAGAACGTCTCGGGCAGGCAGGCAGCGGCGCGCAGGTCCATCCCCTTGGGCACCGGCAGGGCATGCACGGCAGGGGTGGTGACATATTCGGCATATCCTCCGCCAGGCAACAGTGCGCAGACCGCATCGCCTTCGCGCCAGCGCGTCACGCCGGGGCCGACAGCGGCGACACGGCCCGAAGCCTCCAGCCCCGGCAGGTCCGAGGCGCCGGGCGGCGGCGCATAGGCCCCCGCGCGTTGCAGCGCATCGGGACGGTTCACCCCGGCCCAAGCCACACGAATGACGATCTCGCCCTCGCCGGGCACAGGCTCGGCGCGCCGGGCTGGCACCAGCACCTCAGGGCCGCCGGGCTGGGAAATCTCGATCACGCGCATGGGGTTTTCCTCGTTTTTTTTGCCGGGGAAGGATAACGACGGCGGCAGCAGGCGCAAGGGCCGAGCCGTCCGTGCCGCCAAGGCCGTTCCAACGGCCTTGCAAGCCGCTTCCAAGCGGCTTTACCCGGTCGCCGCGGAATGCGCCCAGTCCCAGTATAGCGCCCGCGCCCGGTCGCCCATCGGGGTCCGCGCGAAGCCCCGGCCCTCAAAACGTGCTACCGGCATCACCTTGGCGATATTGCCTGTCACGAATATCTCGTCGGCCTTGTGAAAATCCTCGATGGTCAGTGTGGTTTCCACAACCTCCACCCCGTCGGCCCGCAACAACCCGATCACCCGCTGCCGCGTCAGCCCGTTCAGGAAGGTGCCGTTGGGCACAGGTGTAAACACCACCCCGTCGCGCAGCATGAACACATTGGTCGAGGCCGTTTCCGCTACATTGCCCTCCGGGTCGCGCGACAGCGCGTTTGAAAATCCGCGCGCGCGGGCTTCGGCCATGATGCGCCCGTTATTGGCGTAAAGCGAAGCGGCCTTGGCCTCGGTCAGGGCCATGTCAGGGCGGGGGCGATAGAAGGGCGAGACGGTCAGCGAAAAGTTACCCGGCTCCGGCATCGGCAGGGTTTCGATGCAGATCGAAAAACCGGTGCTTTCGGGTACCAGATCGATGATCCCCGGTGTCGAATCACAGGCCCACATCATGGGCCGCAGGTAAAGCGCGGCATCGGAGGGGAACATCGCACATCCCTCAAGCAGCAGGCCCTGCACCGTGGCGGCATCGACCGGCGGCACCATGCCCATCACTTGCGCCGAGCGGATGATGCGGGCGGCATGCAGGTCCAGATCCGGGCGCACGCCCTCGAACTGGCGCGCGCCATCGAACACCGCCGAACCCAGCCATGCCGCATGATCCGCGGCGCGGATGATCGGCGCATTGCCGCGGTGCCAGCGCCCCTCGAACCAGGTGACGATTTCCTTGCCCACAGCCATGGCCTGCCCCTCCCTGCGGTTGTCGGGCGGGCTTTAGTCCGTTCATTCCGCGAGGTCAAGATGAGCGCAATAATATTGCGCAATTGCGCAACTTAATTGCGCCCCGCCCGATCAACCCAGCGCCCAGGCAGGCGGTCTTCCATCCCGCCGGGTTTCCGCATCCCGTCCAGTATCGCCAGCGGCAATGCAAAAAGTTTGCTCAGTACGGGACTTTTCCGCACATCCGCCTTGGTCTTCTCAATCCGCATCACATCCTCGACCCGGCGATCCAGAAACTCCCAGGTCGCCTGATAGCCGGGAGAGGAATCGCCCAGCCAATACAGCACCGTCGAAGAATAGACCCCCGACAGGATTGCGCGTTTGGTATACCAGTTACCATCCTCGGACCGGTCGCCCAGCACGTTCCAGATGGCGTCAGCGGTATTCCACAGCGCACGCGCACCCTCGGGCGCGTGATGGGGCAGCGACAGAAGCGTAACGCCCCGGCGAACAGCCTCACGGTCAACCGCCTCCAACCGAAGCCGCACTGCAAGCGCCACCCGGTCACGGATCCTGAGTGCAGCCAGATCACGCTTTGCCAACGCAGCCGCCATCCCCGCGTCGCCCTGCCGATGATAGGCCAGCGCCAGGTCAAGCCCGCCACGCGGGAAAAGCGCGCGAGCCTGTCCCGGTTCAATCGCACAATCCGCAGCGGCGGCGTCAAGCGCAGCCTGCGACCAGCCATCAAAGGGGACATGCAACAGAGCTGCCTCCAAAAGCCTGTCCGCGAGGGGCTGGCCTGACAACTGGTTCTGTTCCTGGTCCTCGGTCATGATAATCTCCGCGCTGGACAAATCGCACCGGCTTTGTTATCCGGTCGCTTCCTGCAATACCCAGTCACTCTAGCTTAGAAAGGTGGTGAAAACCACATGCAGGTAAGTGTTCGCGACAACAATGTCGAACAGGCGCTCCGGGCCCTGAAGAAGAAACTTCAGCGTGAAGGTGTGTTTCGTGAAATGAAGCTCAAGCAGCATTTCGAGAAACCCTCTGTCAAGAAAGCCCGTGAACAGGCCGAAGCGATCCGCCGTGCGCGTAAACTTGCGCGCAAGAAGGCGCAGCGCGAAGGCATGCTCTGATCGGCAGGCTTCGAGGAGCCAGGCGACACGGCCCGCACCTTCGGGCGCGGTTTGATCAACCCCCGGGGGCTTTGCCTGCGGGGGTTTTTCATTGCACGCACAAAGGAGGGGGCCTTGCCCCCTCTGGGCCTGCGGCCCATTCACCCCCAGCGTATTTTCGGCAAGATGAAGGGGCGGCGCTCAGAGCTGGATTGCCGTGGTTTTCTGCACGGTGCGCAGGGCGAAAGAGGATTGCATCTGCGCCACGCCCGGCAAGCGCGCCAGATACTGCCGGTGGATGCGGGCGAAATCATCGGTGTCTTCGACCACCAGCTTAAGCAGATAATCCGCCTCGCCCGCCATCAGGTGGCATTCCAGCACATCAGGAATGCGCGTCACGCCCCGCTCGAAAGCGTCGAGCGTGTCATCGCTCTGGCTGTTGAGCTTGATTTCAACGAAAACCGTGGTCGGCTTGCCGATGCGCCGCATGTCCAGAAGGGCGACATAGCCGCTGATGAAGCCATCGGCCTCCAGCCGCTGCACCCTGCGGTGACAGGCCGAAGGCGAGAGATTGATCCGCTCGGAAAGTTCGGCATTGGATATTCGCCCCTCGCGCTGGAGCATATGCAAGATGCGCCTGTCGATCTGGTCTAGCCGCATTGCAGCGCAACTTCCTTCGTCATACACGGCAAGATTGCCGTTGAATCTACGACGAAACTGGCATGAAATGGCGCGGTTTCCAAGCACATCCGGTGAAAAACCGGCAGAATCTACATATCCAACAGAAAGGAGGCCGCAATGCTCATCGGTTGCCCGAAAGAGATCAAGGCACAGGAATTCCGCGTGGGCATGAGCCCTGCCGCAGCACAGGAAGCGGTGGGCTCGGGCCATGGTGTTATCATCGAGGCAGGCGCCGGACTGGGCGCCGGGTTCACGGATGACGATTACCGGGCGGCCGGGGCCGAAATCGTCGATACTGCCGAAGAAATCTTCGCCCGCACCGAAATGGTGGTCAAGGTCAAGGAGCCGCAGCCCAGCGAGCGCAAGCAGTTGCGCGCGGGGCAGGTTCTGTTCACCTATCTCCACCTCGCACCGGACCCCGATCAGACGCGCGATCTGCTGGACAGCGGCGTGACCGCCATCGCCTACGAGACCGTGACCGACCGCAACGGCGGCCTTCCCCTTCTGGCCCCGATGTCCGAGGTGGCCGGACGTCTGGCACCGCAGGTCGGCGCCTGGACGCTGCAGAAAGCCAATGGCGGGCGCGGCGTGCTGATGGGCGGTGTACCCGGCGTGCGGCCTGCGAATGTAGTGATCGTCGGCGGCGGCGTTGTGGGAACGGCCGCGGCGCGCGTGGCGGTGGGGATGGGAGCGAATGTCACGGTGCTGGATCGCTCGGTGCCGCGCATGTCCTATCTCGATGACATCTTCCAGGGCCGCCTGACCACGCAATACTCCAGCGCGGCCGCGATCGAGGATCTGATCACGCGCGCCGATATGGTGGTCGGCGCGGTGCTGATCCCCGGTGCGGCCGCGCCCAAGCTGATCAGCCGCGCCCAACTGGCGCAGATGCAGCCTGGCGCGGTGCTGGTGGATGTCGCCATTGACCAGGGCGGCTGTTTCGAGACCTCGCGCGCGACAACGCATCAAGACCCGATTTATGAGGTGGATGGCATCCTGCATTACTGTGTGGCCAACATGCCCGGCGCGGTGGCCCGGACCTCGACCCAGGCACTGGGCAATGCGACCCTTCCCTATCTTATGGCGCTGGCTAACAAGGGCTGGCGACTGGCCTGTGCCGAAGATGAACACCTGCTGAACGGCCTGAATGTCCATGCCGGGCGTGTAACCTATGACGCTGTTGGCAAGGCGCTGGACTTGCCCGTCACCGCCGCGCGCGAGGCCTTGCGGCTTTAAACCGGGCCCTGCGCCCCTCATTTCCTTCCGGAAGTTATCGCGGGAGGTGTGGCCAAAGGTCGAGTGGGGGGCGCAGCGCGCGCCCCTTCGCCGTATCAGGCTTCCTTGTTGTAGCGTTCTTCCAGCACATCAAACGGCACGCCCGGTTCATCCTTGGCACAGCGAATCACCAGCGAGGTTTTTACGCTGGCAACATTCTCGGCGGCCAGCAATGCTTCGGTCAGAAAATTCTGGAAACTTGACAGATCGGGCGCCACGCATTTCAGGATGAAATCGATCTCGCCATTGAGCATGTGGCATTCGCGCACCAGTGACCAGTCGCGGCAGCGTTGCTCAAAAGCTTTCAAGTCGGCCTCGGCCTGCCGGTGCAGCCGCACCATGGCGAAGACCTGCACCTCGAACCCCAGTTCGCGCACATCAACGCGAGCATGATATCCACGGATGAAACCGGCCTCTTCCAGCGTACGCACCCGGCGCAGGCAGGGCGGGGCCGAGATACCGACACGGCGGGCGAGTTCGACATTGGTCATACGCCCATCGGCCTGCAGTTCAGCAAGAATCATGCGGTCGATCGGATCGAGTTTCGCGCCGGGCATGCGGCAGTGCTCCATTGTAATTCTCGCTTGTGTATGCGCGAACGGCCCTGCACGCAACATTCTTTCGCCTTTGCGCAATACTTGTGCGCAAGCTGGCAGCAGAGCGTCCCTGCGCGCTATGCCACCTTGTCAGCGCCGGGGGCAAGGGGCTATGGCCGGAGCATGCTTGCAGCGACCTTGCACCTGTGCCAGGCACCACTATATGCAAGAAAACGAATTTGATGGAGTGCCCCCATGTCCGACCCCCGCCACACCCGCCTTCTGATCATCGGCTCGGGCCCGGCCGGTTATACCGCCGCTGTCTATGCCTCGCGTGCGATGCTGGAACCGATCCTGGTGCAGGGTATCCAGCCCGGCGGACAGCTGACCATCACCACCGATGTCGAGAACTGGCCCGGCGACACCTCGGTCATGGGGCCGGAGCTGATGGCACGGATGGAAAACCATGCGCGCGAAATGGGCGCCGAGATCATCACCGATGTGATCACCGCGCTGGACCTGTCAAAGCGCCCCTTCACCGCCACCGGCGACAGCGGCACCACCTATACCGCCGATGCTGTTGTGCTGGCCACCGGCGCGCAGGCGAAATGGCTGGGCCTGCCCTCGGAGGCGAAGTTCCAGGGCTTTGGCGTGTCGGCCTGCGCCACCTGTGACGGCTTCTTTTATCGCGGCAAGGAGATCGTGGTGGTGGGTGGCGGCAATACGGCTGTGGAAGAGGCGCTTTTCCTTACCAACTTCGCCTCAAAGGTGACGCTGGTGCATCGCCGCGACAGCCTGCGCGCCGAGAAGATCATGCAAGACCGCCTGTTCAAGCATCCCAAGATCGAGGTGTTGTGGAACCATGCCCCGATCGAGGTGATGGGCGACGAAGAACCACTTGGCGTTACCGGCGTCAGGGTCCGCCATGTTGAGACCGGCGCAGAACAGGTCGTCCCCTGTGCAGGCTTCTTCGTGGCGATTGGACATGCCCCTGCCTCGGAACTGGTGAAGAACCAGTTGAAACTTCAGGATGGCGGCTATGTCTGGGTCGAACCGGGCAGCACCCGCACCTCGATACCTGGAGTCTTTGCGGCTGGCGATCTGACCGATCATGTGTATCGTCAGGCAGTGACCAGCGCGGGCATGGGCTGCATGGCAGCGCTTGACGCCGAGGCTTTCCTCGCCGCGCAGGAGTAAGCGCCGCGCCCGTCCGGACCGGAACAGAACGCGGCGGTTTTTACTGGAAATTGACACCTGCCGCGTTAGGCTGCGCCAAACCGGAGTTGTCAGCGTGCCCAAATACCATCAACACCTGGCGGGTGATCCGCTGCCGCATGTTACCCAGCGCACCGCCTCGAAGGAACGCTTCAGCCTGGGCGCGGCTGCGGGGCGCTATATCGTGATTTGCCTCATGGGCCCGGCCGCGAACCCGGCCTTGCCCGGCGTGATCAGGGCGACGGAGCGCACCGATCTTTTCAACGATGCCTTTGCCAGCCTTTTCGTCGTCTGCACCGAACCGGCGAGCCTGGCCGCCCTTCCCGCCGAGCGGCGTGGCTTTCGCCTGTTTCTGGATGACAACCTGACCGTCAGCCGCGCCCTCGGTGCCGCCCCAACCGACAACGACAGCGCCACGCCCTATCGCATGCTCTGGATCATCGCCGATCCGATGCTGCGCATCATCGACACGCTGCCCTGCCGCAGCGATGGCACCGATGCGACGGCCGTCATCGAACGCCTGCAAGGCCTGCCGCCCCCCGAACGCGCCACCGGCATTCCCCTTCAGGCCCCCATCCTTTTCCTGCCCCGCGTCTTTGAGCCTGCGCTGTGCGATGAGCTGATCGCCCTCTACCAAGCCGCCGGGGGCGAGGTTTCGGGTTTCATGCGTGAAGTGGAGGGCAAGACGGTTGGCATGCATGACCCCGGCTTCAAAAGCCGCCGTGATCATGTGATTACTGACCAGCCGATGATCGCGCGCCTGCAAAGCCGCATCCTGCGCCGCGTCGTGCCCGAGATTGCGCGCGCCCATGCCTTCCACGCCACCCGAATGGAGCGTTACATCGTCTCCTGCTACCGCGCTGACGAAGGGGGGCATTTCGCTGCGCATCGCGACAATACCACCCCGGGCACCGCGCATCGCCGTTTTGCGATCTCGATCAACCTGAATGATGACTTCGACGGCGGCGAAGTCTCGTTCCCTGAATTCGGACCACAGGGTTTCAAGGCCCCGCCCGGTGGCGCGGTGGTGTTTTCCTGCTCCCTCCTGCACCGGGTTTCGGCGGTCACCCGTGGCGAACGCTATGCCTTCCTGCCTTTTGTCTATGACGAGGCCGCGGCAGCCCTGCGCGCAAGGAACATGCACACAGTCGAACGCGACACCACAAAATCCGCGGCCCGTTGATATGGCGCGCTTTCGCCCCATTCATCTTGCCGAGAAATACGCCTGCGACACTGTCCACCAGGCCCGCCGGACGGAAGGATGGCCGCGACATCCTGAAAACGGCTGGCAATAACTTGTTCGCCCATTGGCTAACGCAAGCTTCTGTCTGCCCCCTACGGACGCTATAAGAAAAGAATGCGCTCGCTTGTGATCCCCTTCTTTCTGTTCGCCACGCCGGCCGCCGCCGATTGCGTGGTGCTGCTGCACGGTCTGGCGCGCAGCGAGGCCTCGATGTGGATGATCGAGGAAGTGCTGGAATTCCACGGCTATACGGTCGTGAATGATGGCTACCCCTCGACCGAGGCGCCGATCGAGGAGCTCGTGAATCATGTCGGGCGGGCGGTCGATAAATGTGGCCCGGTTCAGACCCATTTCGTCACCCATTCGATGGGCGGCATACTGGTGCGCGCCTGGCTGCGCGACAACCGGCCTGTGCTGATGGGCCGCGTGGTGATGCTGGCGCCGCCCAACCATGGCACCGAGATCATCGACAATCTGTCGGGTATGGAAATCCTGCCTGACCTGATGCCCAATCTGATGGCGGATATCCTGGATTTCCTGCACGGTCCGGCGGCAAGCGAATTGGGAACCGACGCAGCCTCGGTGCCCAGCCGGTTGCCACCCGTCGACTACGAACTGGGGGTGATCGCGGGAAACCGGGCAATCAGCCCGTTGGGCCCGATCCTCATCGAGGGTGAGAATGATGGCACGGTTTCTGTCGAAAGCACCCGCGTTGAAGGCATGGCCGATCACATCGTGCTGCCCGTCACGCATATGCTTTTGATGATGAATCCCATTGTCATCGCAGAAGTGCTGGAATTTCTGCGCAATGGCGTCTTTGACCACGGCATTACCCTGCCCAACGCCTTGCGCAAACTGGCCAACCCCTGACCCGCCCCACTGTCATCACAAGCACCGCTTGCAGAGGTCGGGTCAGGATTTGGGCTTGTCGTCGTAATCGCCCTGCAAAATGCGGCGGCTGTCCCCTTCGGGGTCTTCGTACATTCCTTTCTTGAGGGTCCAGTAGAACCCCAAAAGGCCGACAAGCCCCAGAAACAACGAGACCGGAATCAAAATTCCAAGTATCTCCACCGTTCAGCCCCTTTCATTTCAGCCGTAGCGCATTCAGCGCCACCGTGATCGAGGACAGTGACATGACCGCCGCAGCGATCAAAGGGGTAACTAGGCCAAAGAGCGCGATTGGCACAAAGATGGCATTGTAGATGCCGGACTGCCAGAAATTTTCGTGGATGCGACGCGTGGCGGCGCGCGCCGTGGTCACAGCATCGGCCACCGGCGCAATGTCGCGGCCCAGCAGCACGATGTCCGAGGCCGCACGCGCCGCATCGAGCGCCGAGGCCGGCGAGACAGAGACATGCGCAGCAGTCAGCGCCACCGTATCATTGAGCCCGTCACCGATCATCAGAACCCTGTGCCCGGCCGCGTGGAGGGCCTCGATCCGGGCGGCCTTGTCTTGCGGCAATGCCTCGGCCTGCCAGTCATCGATACCCAGCCGCGCGGCCATGTCGCGCACCGCTGCAGGCACATCGCCCGACAGCAGGATCACCCGCTTGCCCTGACGCTTTAACGCGGCCACCAGTTCCTCGGCGCCGGGCCGCAGCCGGTCAGCGAAGGTAAAGGCCCGTGTCTGGCCATCCAGCGCCAGATACGCCGCTGTGCAATCAAGCGCCTGGGCACCTACCCAGTCGGCCCGGCCCAGTTGCACCCTCTGCCCCTGCCACACGCCTTCGACACCGTAGCCCGGCACTTCCTGCACCGATTCCAGCCGCTCGGGGTGCAGACCGCGCGCAACAAGTGCGCGTGTCAGCGCCTGTGCCAGAGGATGGCCTGACCCCTGCGCCAACGCCAGCGCCACACGGGCGGCGGCCTCGGGGTGGCTGTCGAGATTGGTGGGTTCAGGTGTGCCCAGGGTCAGGGTGCCGGTCTTGTCCAGCACAACGGTATCGACCTGCGCCAGCCGCTCAAGCGCGGTGCCATCCTTGATCAGAAGACCCTTGCGAAACAGCCGTCCCGAGGCCGCCGTCACCACCGCCGGAACCGCCAGCCCCAGCGCGCAGGGGCAGGTGATGATCAGCGTGGCGATGGCAATATTGACCGACAACCGCAGATCGCCCCCCGAGATCCAGAGCCAGGCGACAAAGGCACCCAGCGACAGAAGCGGAATGGTCGGCGCATAGGCCCGCGCGGCCTTGTCTGCAAGGGTGGTATACTTGTTGCGGGCGGACTCGGCCATGGCGACCAGATCGGCCATGCGGTGCAGCGAAGTATCCTTCCCCGCCGCCGTAACCCGCACCGTCAGCGGGCCGGTCAGGTTGACCTCGCCCGCGCTGACCACCGTGCCCTCGCCCGCATAGGCGGGCAGCGTCTCGCCGGTCAGCAATGATCGGTCGATCTCGGAGCGCCCCTCGGTAACGACACCATCGACCGGCACCCGCCCGCCGGGCCGGACCAGCACCATATCGCCCGCCGCCAGTTCGGCCACCGGCACCGTGGTTTCAACACCGCCCTGCAACCGGGTCGCACGCGGCACTTCCAGCGCGGCCAGTTCCTGTGCGGCGGAACGCGCAAGCGCGCGGGCGCGATAGTCCAGATAGCGACCGGTCAGCAAAAAGAAGGTCAGCATCACCACCGCCTCGAAATAGGCGTGGTGGCCCGAATTCAGGGTTTCGTAAAGCGAGATGGCGACGGTCAGAACAAGGGCCAGCGCAATCGGCCCGTCCATGTTCAGCCGCCCCGCCTTGAGCGCCCGGATCGCCGAGCGAAAGAAGGGCTGGCCCGAAAAGGCCACCGTGGGAACGGCGATCAGTGCCGAGACCAGGTGAAACAGGTCACGCGTGGCATCCGTGGCGCCCGACCAGACAGCCACAGACAAGAGCATGACATTCATCATCGCGAACCCGGCCACGCCCAGTCGCATCAAAAGATCGCGGCCCTGCCGGTCGGTCTCGGTCATGCTGAGCGTGCCGGAGTCCAGCTCATGCGCCTCGTATCCCAGCCCCTCCAGCCGCGACGCGACAGCCGCAGCCTCGACCCCCTCATCGGCATGCACCGACAGGCGTTTGAGCGTCAGGTTCAGCCGGACCGAGCGGACGCCGGGCATTCGCTCCAGATCACGCTCGATGGTGCCGATACAGGCCGCGCAATGCGCTCCGGGAACCGACAGGATGATCCGCGCCCCCTCGGCGGCGCGCGCCTGGGCTTCGGCGTCCTGCGCGCGGGCTTCCGCCGCCGGGGCGGCAACACAGGCCGGGCAGGCCGAAAGGCTGCTTGTCGCGTCGGTCATCGTCGCTCAGCCCCGGTGCCGGAACGAGACCCGCTGGCGGAATTCGGTGCCATCGGGCGCAGTGGCGACCAGCCGAAGATTCCAGTTGCCCGGCGCTATGGATACCGGCGCGGTAAAGATGCCCGCTTCATGGACAAATTCTGGCTGAAGATCATCGCGGGTATGGGTGGCGCGGCCCAGCGTGGCACTGAAGTCGGTGATTGTGGCGGGTTTGCCGTCAGGGTCGGTAAAGACCACGCGCAACTCGCCGTCGTTCACGCCAACATGCACGTCCCAGCCAAGCGACCGCTGCGCCGCCAGCCGGTCATTGAACCCTTGGCTGGAAACAAAGCTGTTGCGCACCTCCAGCCCCGGGAATGTGCTGACGGCGCTATAAGCCATCAGCAGATTGACCGACATGATGATCCCGAAGGCAACCACGAAGATGCCCAGAACCTTGCCACCGGTCATTTTCCCGCGCGAGCTTTCGCGACGCTCGTTCTGTTGTGTGGCTTGTGTCATTGCCCTCTCCCGTTGAATACCGTTTCGCCAAATATGCGCGATGCGTCACCCGAAACCGAGGCCCAGATCCGCACCGGCGTCTGCGCGGCGCGCGATGGCTCGGTGCCGGCAGGTGCGGTAAGATAGATGCGCTGGTTGAGTTGCGTATCCGGCGCAACCGTCACCAACTGCCCCTGCTCCCCCTCGATTGTAAGCCGGATGGAGGGGTTGTCGGCCACCGTCAGGAAGAACTGGCGCGGTTCATTATGCATGTTGCGCAGCCGGATGTCATAGGCATTGCGCACGCTGCCATCCGACAGCACCACGAAGGTGGGGTTGCGGATCGGCGAGATGGAGATGTCAATATCAGTGCGCAGGAACAGCGCCACGATCAGGGCCACACCGATTCCGGCCCAGAGGACCGTATAAACCATGGTACGCGGTCGGAAAACGTGCTTCCAGACAGAGATCGGCGGCTTTCCCTCGCGTTCGCTAACCTCGTCCGAGAGCGCCAGATAACCGATCAACCCGCGCGGCTTGCCGATCTTGTCCATAACATCGTTGCAGGCGTCGATGCAAAGACCGCAGGTGATGCAGGCCAGTTGCTGACCGTCACGAATGTCGATGCCCATCGGGCAGACATTGACGCAGGCCATGCAGTCGATGCAGTCGCCCTGAGCACCCTCCGGCGAAGCCTGTCCCTTTTTCAGTTTGCCGCGCGGTTCGCCACGCCAGTCGCGATAGGAAATGGTGATCGTGTCCTCGTCCATCATCGCGGCCTGAATGCGCGGCCAGGGGCAGGCGTAGATGCAGACCTGTTCGCGGAAGAACCCGCCGAACAGAAAGGTCGTGGCGGTAAGAACGGCGATGGTGGTGTAGGCCAGCGGATGCGCGCTGAAGGTCAGCAGGTCACGAAGCAGGCTGGGCGCATCGGTGAAATAGAACCCCCAGGCACCGCCGGTCGCCACCGAGATCAGCAGCCAGGCCAGCCATTTTGTCGAATACTTGCGGACCTTCTCGGCGTTCCACTTCTGCCGGTGCAGACGTAGCCGCGCGTTGCGGTCACCCTCTACCCAACGCTCAACCTGGATGAAAAGGTCAGTCCAGACGGTCTGCGGGCAGGCATAGCCGCACCAGACCCGGCCCAGCGCCGAGGTGAACAGAAAAAGGCCGATACCGGCCATGATCAGAAGGCCGGCGACGAAATAGAATTCATGCGGCCATATTTCGATCATGAAAAAGAAGAAGCGACGGTTGGCAAGGTCCAGCAGCACCGCCTGATTCGGCAGTTCGGGGCCCCTGTCCCAGCGAATCCAGGGCGTGATGTAGTAGATGCCCAGCATGAAGGCCAGCAGCCACCACTTCAGGTTGCGAAAAGCCCCCGACACGCGCCGGGGAAAGACCGGCTCGCGGGCTGCGTAGAGTTGTGGGGTGTCGTCGGAAGTGCTCATTGCCCTTCTCCGTGGTTCGCCTGGGGGCATTGATTGCCCTCCCGGGCCGCCCGCTCCTTGACCTGGGTCAAAAGGCCGGTAACTTCTAGATCTTTAGCTGCGGCAAAGGCGCACACGGCTCGCTGGCCGCACGCGAGCCTGAAGTAAATCGGCTGCACCATTCCCCGGGAAACGCGCGAACAGGAACGAGGCCTGGTGCAGCCCCGACACCCCGTTTTACCGGGATGCCGGATACCGGGCACGCCTACTGCCCGCCACCTAGCTGGTGGACATAAGCTGCAACCGCACGGATTTCGGCATCGCGCAACCGGCCAGCGAAGCCCGGCATGATGCCGAAACGCGCGTTGACGACCGAGTGGCGAATGTCGTCATAGGTGCCGCCATAAAGCCAGATGGCAGAGTTGAGCGGCGGCGCACCGACAAAAGTGTCGCCCTCGCCGTTGTCACCATGACACGAGGCGCAGTTGAACATGTAGACCTCTTCGCCCGCATCAGCCAGTACCGCGTCGGCGGACTGACCTGACAGGCGCAGGACGTAATGCACCACCTGGTCGATCTCCTGTTCATCCAGAAGACCGTCGCGGCCGAAGGCGGGCATTTCCGACCAGCGTGTATCGATGTGGTCCTCGTTGCGGATACCGTAACGCACGGTCTGGTGGATATCCTCCATCGTTCCGCCCCACATCCACTCGTCATCCAGCAGGTTGGGGAAGCCCGAGGCCTGAACCCCCGCCCCGCCGGTGCCGTGACATTGCGAACACTGCGCACGGAACACGGCGGCACCTGCATTCACCGCAAAGCTCTGCAACTCACGGTCGTGATGGATGGCATCCAGATCGGTTTCAACCAGCCGGTCGAACCAGACCTGGTTCTGCTGGTCGAAGCGGGCGATCTCGGCGGCAACCTCCGCCCGCGTGGAATAGCCCAGGATGCCCGAGGTGGCCCGCGTGACCATCGGCCAGGCGGGATAGAAGATCATGTAGATCACGGCCCAGATGATGGTCAGATAGAAGGTCCACAACCACCAGCGCGGCATCGGGTT
>ERZ869909.276-NODE-276-length-72029-cov-25.541472_pt1 | contig 72029 bp, 53 predicted proteins | sample MGYA00520892_ERZ869909 | MGnify/ENA primary metagenome ERZ869909 (study PRJEB32215, sample SAMEA104723947) | bioreactor metagenome | biome: bioreactor; feature: anaerobic bioreactor; material: water | place: China | collected 2015-03-12 ...
CATTTCGACCGGAGGCACGTAGCAAAGCGGAGTGCCAGAGGGAGAAATCTCCACCAGTTTACCACGGACATCATTTATAGGATTTTCTGAAACGAAGCGAAATAAGGCAGGGAGACCAGCCCGGATGTCTGAATCCGTTCGGTCGGGCGGGGGCTTTTTCGTCTCTATAAAGAATTATGAATTATATTTGTGATGTTATAAATCAATGGAATAGATCAATGAGGCTTCATGTTTACTATGCTTATATTATGACCAACAAGTACAACAATGTGCTTTATGTTGGCATGACTAACGATCTGTGTCGTCGGATTTTTGAGCATAAACGCATACTTATTCCGGGCTTTACTTCTAAATACAATGTTGACAAACTTGTATACTATGAATTTTTTGATTTTGTGGATCTTGCAATTGCCAGAGAAAAGCAGATAAAAAAATACTCAAAAGCTAAAAAACTGGCGTTGATTGAAACCAAGAACCCTGGAATGAGGGATCTTTATGATAATGGAAGAATTGCTGATACAACCGGGTAGAAATTTCTAATCGAATCATGATAAGCGACAAAGAGATATCTCGCTCCCTTCACTCCGTTTCGGTCATTCGATATGACAGACATCCAGGGGATTAGGTGGGGGGAGAGGGCGGCGCTTCGCGCCGCCCTCTCCCCCACTTTTTCTCCACCTTGCTGGTGTCATTTCGACCGGAGGCACGTAGCAAAGCGGAGTGCCAGAGGGAGAAATCTCCACCAGTTTACCACGGACATCATTTACAGGATTTTCTGAAACGAAGCAAAATAAGGCCGGGAGACCAGTGCAACACCCTCATTATAAAAACATAAACCCGCCGGAGCTGCGGGTTCATGAATGATATGATTATTAGGAGGGGGAAGGGAGGGAATAAAGAACCTGCCTGGTTCACTTGATATGAAGGCATCACCCTGGCATATCGTTTTAACAAATCCTGCGTGCAAATATAATACGGCAACAATGCAAAAAGGGATCAAATGAATATTCGTCGGGTTCTGATGAATATTCGTAGCCATTTTGCCGGAATTCGTAAGAACACGCTTCGCCGGAGTTCGGATTTTTGGATTATTTTTGCAGAAATTAGAAACAACCCTCACACCCTGATGATCGAAGAACTGCTGAACAAAGACCATCTCGAAAAAGAAGACCTCATCACCCTGCTAAACGCTGACGAACAGGATCGTAAGCTGATATATGCAAAGGCCGCCGAAGTAAAAGCCGCATTTGTTGGCAAAAAAGTGTACTTCCGCGGTTTGGTGGAATATTCAAACCGCTGCCGTAAAAATTGTTTTTATTGCGGTGTGAGGGCCGGCAACAGCCACATGCAGCGGTATGAACTCACTGAAGAGGAAGTGCTTGAAGCCGCCCGTTTTGCTTACGAAAACCGCTTTGCTTCCATGGTGATCCAATCGGGCGAGCGATCCGACAAGGCATTCGTGAAAAAAATCGGCCGGTTGCTCACCCAAATCAAAAAGCTGTCGAACGGCGAACTGGGCATCACCTTGTCCCTGGGCGAACAAACCGAAGAAACTTACCGCTACTGGAAAGACTGCGGCGGCCACCGCTACCTCCTCCGCATCGAAACTTCTGACCGCGAACTCTACAAACGCCTGCATCCGGCAAACATGACACACAGCTACGACAAACGCCTGGAAGCGCTTCATTTTTTGCGCAAAACAGGCTACCAGGTGGGAACCGGTGTGATGATCGGGCTGCCGTTCCAGACCGTAGAACACCTGGCCGGCGACCTGATCTTTTTCCGCGATCTGGATATTGACATGGCAGGCATGGGCCCTTATATTGAACACGAGCACACGCCATTATACCAATATAAAGACCAGCTTATGCCACGCATGGAAAGGTTTAACCTCAGCCTGAAGATGGTGGCCTTGCTCCGCATCATGATGAAGGACATCAATATTGCAGCCACCACAGCCATGCAGGCCATTGATCCCCAGGGTCGTGAAAAGGCGCTGCTGGCAGGGGCCAATGTAATCATGCCCAACCTCACGCCGGTGAAATACCGCGAAAATTATCAGCTCTACGACGACAAGCCATGCATTGACGAAGAAGCCGACGAGTGCCGCAATTGCCTGGAGATCAGAATTAAAATGGCCGGCGACACCATTGGCTACAATGAATGGGGCGATTCAAAACACTTTGCCAGGCGGCAGCAACAACCAACAGAAAAAAACTGATACCATGGCCCGAAAGAAACTCCCGCTGATTGAAAAAGCGGAGATCATCAGCGCCGGAGCCGAGGGAAAAGCCCTAGCCAAAACCGACGGCATGGTGGTATTTGTCCCCCACGCCGCCCCCGGCGATGTTGCCGATATCCAGGTAATGAGGAAGAAGAAATCGTTTTACGAAGGGCTGGCAGTAAAGTTTCACCGGCTTTCGCCCCTGCGGGCACAGCCTTTCTGCAGCCATTTCGGGCTTTGCGGCGGCTGTTCCTGGCAACACATGGAATACAGGCATCAGCTTGATTTTAAGAAACAACAGGTGGCTGACCAGTTTCAGCGTATCGGGAAATTTGCATTCCCGCCGCCTGAAGTTACCCTGGGTTCGGAAAACACCACGCATTACCGCAATAAATTAGAGTACACTTTCAGCAACCGGCGGTGGCTCATCAATATGGAAGCCAGCGAAGGGGAGCAACCGGAAATGAACGGGCTTGGCTTTCACCTTCCCCGCCTTTTCGACCGCATCCTCGACATCAACACCTGCTACCTCCAGCCCGAACCATCAAACAGCATCAGGCTGGCTGCCAAAGCATTTGCGCTGGAAAACGATTATTCTTTTTACGACCACCGCAAGCGCATCGGCTTTTTACGGAACCTGCTGCTGCGCAACACCGCTTCGGGCGACTTCATGGTGGTGCTGGTGGTAAACAGCAACGAGCAGGATAAAATATTCGCCATGCTGGATCACCTGAAACAAGGATTTCCGGAAATCACTTCACTCATGTATGTGGTGAACACCAAGCTGAACGACAGCCTGGGCGATCAGGAAGCCGTTTTGTATCATGGCAGGCCATACCTGACCGAAGTTCTTGAAAATCTGCAATTCAGGATCGGTCCTCTTTCCTTTTTCCAGACAAACAGCGCCCAGGCCTTACAGCTTTATCGTGTGGCACGCGAAATGGCAGGGCTGAAGGCTGATCAAATCGTTTACGATCTGTATACCGGAGCGGGCACCATTGCGAATTTCGTTGCAGGTTCGTGCAAAAAAGTGGTGGGAATTGAGTACAATGAAGCATCAGTAAAAGATGCCAGGCTGAATTCGGAACTCAATAACATCCGCAATACGGTGTTTGTGGCAGGCGATATGGCCAAAGCCCTGAACAGCGCGTTTGTTGCAGAACACAGCACGCCCGATGTGGTTATCACCGATCCGCCGCGTGCCGGCATGCATGAAGATGTGGTGAAGATGCTGCTGGAAATGGCTCCCGCAAGGATCGTTTATGTGAGCTGCAACCCCGCCACCCAGGCCCGCGACATAGCCCTGATGGATGATTTATATAAGGTAACGAAAGTTCAGCCTGTGGATATGTTCCCCCATACCCACCACATCGAAAATGTAACTTTACTGCAAAAGAGATGATTTTCATGCCCACAAAAAAAGCCGCAAACAATTGCAGCTTTCATTTTGTAGCGAGGATGGGAGTTGAACCCATGGCCTTCGGGTTATGAATCCGACGCTCTTACCACCTGAGCTACCTCGCCAATTTAATTTTGAAGAACATATTAATTCAAGAGTTGAACTCGTGTCCGCCGCGGCGGATATGAATCCGACGCTCCCTGTCTCGCCTTCGGCGAATAACCACCTGAGCTACCTCGCCGTGTTTTTCGGTCGGCAAAAATAACAATTTTATCAAACCTGCAAACACAAATTGCCAATTACATTTCCTCATGGGATACGAAACCGAAGGCCTACTGCCTACCGCCACTGCCTACTGCCACTGCCTACTGCCACTGCCAACTGCCACTGCCAACTGCCACTGCCTACTGCCACTGCCAACTGAAAAAAAGGCTCTTACATGCCGCTTCGCGAATACGGCGCAACATCGAGACTGCAAAAATCGCCTTCAAGAAATTTGTAGTATCCGGCTATGGCGATCATGGCAGCATTATCGGTAGTAAATTGAAACTCAGGAAGAAAAATCTTCCAGCCCAGATTGTCCTGCAATTCGTGCATTTTGTTCCTCAGCCCCGAATTGGCTGAAACCCCGCCTGCAATGGCTATTGAGCTGATCCCCGTTTGCGCCGCAGCCTGGGTCAGTTTACCCGCAAGAATATCAATAATGGTTGCCTGAACCGAAGCGGCAAGGTCGGCTTTGTTGTTTTCGATGAAGCCGGGGTCGTGTTTAAGCTTGTCGCGCAGAAAGTACAGGATGGAAGTTTTCAGCCCGCTGAAACTGTAGTCGAGGCCTGGAATGTTGGGTTTGGGAAAACTGAAAGCTCTCGGGTTCCCTTCTTTTGCCAGCCGGTCAATAACCGGCCCGCCCGGATAAGGCAGCCCCATGATCTTTGCGGTTTTATCAAAAGCTTCCCCGGCGGCATCGTCAATGGTTTGCCCGATCACCTTCATGCGGAAAAAATCCTCAACCAGCACAATCTGGGTATGTCCGCCCGAAACAGTAAGGCATAAAAAGGGAAAATCCGGAACTGCCCTTTCCGACCCTTCGCTCTGTATGAAATGCGCCAGAATATGGGCTTTCATATGATCCACTTCCAGGAGCGGGATTTGTAAAGCCTGGGCAAAGGACTTGGCAAAGGAAACGCCAACCAGCAATGAACCCAGTAATCCGGGGCCCCTTGTAAAAGCAATGGCGCTAATGTCTTTTTTACTTATTTTTGCTGCTTTAATAGCGGCATCCACAACCGGGATAATATTCTGTTGGTGCGCGCGGCTGGCTAGTTCGGGAACAACGCCTCCAAAATTTTTGTGAACCGATTGATTTGCAATTATATTGGCAAGGATTTTGTTTTCCCTGAGAATAGCTGCCGAAGTGTCGTCGCAAGAGGATTCAATCCCCAGAATGTAAACAGACATAATTGTTTTTTAGATTTCCATATTTGAATGGGCAAAATTATTAAAAAAGTACTCAAAGCGCTGATGTGGATCATGATCTCGTTCATTGTCCTGCTGATCGCTTTCTTTTTTATCGTTCAGCAAAGCTCCGTTCAAACTTACCTGGCCAGAAAAGCCGCTGCCTATCTGAGCCGCCAGCTCGAAACCAATGTTTACATTGAAAAGCTCACCGTAGTCTTTCCGCTGGATATTGATATGCAAAACTTCGGCATTGACGACAGAACCGGGCAACCGATACTGCGCTCGCGGGCATTCCAGTTCAGCCTGGGAAGGCTGAGCCTCAAGGAAAGAAAAATCAGGATAGGAAGGATTGCACTGGAAAACACCGAAATAAACCTGATAACCTATGCCGGAGATACCGTTGCGAACTTTGGTTTCATACTGGATTATTTTGCGGGGGAAGAAAGTGAGCCGGGCGAAAGTGACCCTTGGTCGTTCAGGTTGCTGAATGCCAGCATTTCAAACGCATCCTTTGCCATGCGCGATTACAATTACGATCCCGAACCTGTTGGCATGGACTTCAACCATCTGCTTATAAGCGAATTAAATCTCATACTCAGCGACCTCCGGTTCGCAAACGATACCCTGACCACCAAAATCCATTACCTGAGCGGAGTGGAACAAAGCGGCCTGGCCCTCGAAAGGCTGCGTACAGATTTTATGCTTACACCGGGAGGCATTTTTACAAAGGATATGATCCTACGAACCCCCGGATCGGATCTTCTGCTGGATCTCGCATTCCTGTTTGAAAGCTTTTCCGACTTCAATGAATTTACTGAAAAAATCTATATACAGGCCGACATTCTTCCCTCTGAACTGAACATAAACGACATTGCATTTTTTGCACCCGACCTTCTGGGTATGGACAATCAGATAAGAATAGAGGGCAAGGTGCGGGGCGAAGTGGCGAGCCTCAGGTTGCGCGATATGGCCATTTTATACAGCGATTATACTGTTTTCAAAGGAAACATTTCTCTTGACGGGCTGCCCGATTTTGCCGAAACATTCATGCACATCAACGTTCAGGAGTTCAAAACCCACTACCGCGATCTCTCCGCATTTAAAATACCTTCCGAAAACGGCCCGCAGGTTCTGGAATTGCCCGATGAAGTAAGAAAACTCGGCCACCTGGGCATAAAAGGCAGATTTACAGGCTTCTATAATGATTTTGTTTCCGACGGCACATTCTTTACTGAAATCGGAAGCATCACCACCGATATCCTGCTCAAATACAATTTCGACACACGCGATATTGTTTACTCCGGAACCCTCAATACCCGGAAATTCAACCTGGGCCACCTGCTGGACGAGAATGAGCTTCTGGGCTTTATCAGCATGAAAGCGAGTGTGAAAGGAACCGGTCAGCTTCCCAATACCTTTGATGCACGCTTTTCGGCCGAAATTGATTCGGTGGATTTTATGGGCAACAACCTGAATAAGCTGATCGCAAACGGGGAATTATCCGATAAAAGATTCAACGGCAGCCTGCTTCTGGATGACGAACTGATCAGCCTTGATTTTCGCGGTTTGTTCGATCTTAATGAAGATCCGCCGGTTTTCAATTTCTCTGCAATCCTTGAGGATGCATTTCTTGCCCGCTTAAACCTGTTGGAAAGAGACCAAACTTCCCGCTTGTCAACAAGTATGGAGTTTAATTTCAGCGGAAGCAGTTTGGATAACCTTCAGGGTCAGATCGTACTTATGGATACCTGGTATTACGAATCGGGGCAGGATATTACCATGGACAACTTTGAACTGCTTGCCCACCCCATGGACAACGGCAACCGCATGCTTACCTTGCGTTCGGACTACCTCGATGCCGACTTTAAGGGAGATTTCAATTACAGCCAGATATATCCTGCATTTCAAAGCATACTGCGTTATTATCTTCCTTCGCTTGATACCGACGATGAGATGACCGATGACGACATCCCCGACCAGTCATTCACTTCGGTGATCACACTCAAGAACACGCAACCGATAAGCAATTTGTTTATGCCCGACATTGTGGTCACAAGCGGTGCCAGAATTGAAGGCAGCTTTGCTTCGCGTGAGGGAATCGCCGAATTCAGGGCCTCGGCGCCGGAAGTCAGCCTGTTTGGAACCACGGTGCGTAACTGGAATTTCACCCTCGACGCACAAAAAGAAAACCTGAAACTGCAAACAGGGGCCAGTCAATTGCTGTTCAAGGAATCCAGCAGGTCCGACACCCTGGAACTGGGAATAGAAACCCTGAATATTATGGCAGGCTTTTCGGGCGATACCATCACCTACCAGATTGTTTGGAAAGAAGACGAACTAACAAGAAAGAACTCCGGAAATCTGCGCGGATTTCTGACATTTGCCGAAAGCCCGCTCATCGAGTTCAGGATAACCGAATCGGACATGATCGTGAATGGCGTGCCCTGGTGGTTCAATACGGACAACCGGCTTATCGTTGACTCAACTTCACTGCTTGTCAGTAATTTTATTTTTGAAAGCCACGGGCAAAAAATTTCGCTGGATGGCAAGATCAGCAACGATCCGGTGGAAAAACTTAACGTCCATTTCCACAACTGGGATCTGTCGAACCTCGACGTATTGCTCATTGCCTACGGAATTGATATCAGCGGAGCCATCAACGGAAACGTTGAACTGATAGATATTTACAACAATTTCACATTCCTGGCCGACATTGTGATTGATGATTTTCATGTGAACCATGAGAAATTAGGCGACCTTCACCTGAATACTTCCTGGGATCCGCATTCACAATCGGTGTGGGTTGATTCCTATATACAGCATACAGGTTCCGTGGGAACCATTTTGCCATTCAGGCTACAGGGCCTTTATAAACCTGAAAGCGAAACAGATAATTTCGATCTCGAACTTCAGTTGTTCAATTTCCGCCTTGATTTTACCAACCCATTCCTTGTTGACATCCTCTCCGAAATCAAAGGATTGGCAAGCGGCGAGGTAAAGATCAAAGGCACACCCGATTCGCCTGATATACAAGGAAGTATTTCACTGATGCGGACTGAATTCAAAGTTGATTTTTCGAACACCTATTACTCGCTTGCCGATGTAATCCACCTTGACAAAAATCGCATTTATGCCGAAAACGTGACCATCCACGACCGTTTCGGAAATACCGGCATCGCAAACCTGCTGTTTACGCATCAGAATTTCGACGATTGGTATATGGATTTGCGCGTTCAGGCAAACAATCTTCTCGGCCTGCAAACAACAGCCATAGACAACAGTCTTTTCTACGGCACTGCATTTGCCACCGGTAATTTTAGTATGACGGGAAGTTTTAACGACATCACCATGGATCTCAGGGCAAGATCGGGCCCGCAAACCTATATCGCCATACCCATCAGCTTTGCAGTTGATGTGGCCGATTCCGACTTCATTATCTTTACCGGTGCCGATACGGAAACGGAAGAAGTGATAGTGGACGAACAGGAACCCTTTTCTTTCAGGGTAAACATGGATGTGGATATTACCCGCGATGCGCAACTTCAGATTTTCCTCCCCTATCAGATGGGAAACATACGCAGCAACGGAAACGGGAATATGAAAATGCATTACAACACAACCGGCGATTTCACGCTTTTCGGCGATTACGTTACAAACCAGGGAACATTCCTGTTCACGCTTCAGAACATGATCAACAGGACATTTGTGTTGCAGCCGGGTGGCTTAATCCGCTGGAGCGGCGACCCTTACGATGCCGACATCAATATGCGCGCCGTTTACCGCACCCGCGTTAATCTGAACAGCCTGCCAAACATCAGCGACCAGTACCTGAACCGCCGCTTCCCGGTGGAATGCATCCTTACCCTGCAAAATACATTGATGAACCCTGAAATTTCCTTCGGAATCCGCATGCCCAATGTGGATGAAGAGATTCAACGTCAGGTTTTCAGCGCCGTTGACACTACAAACGAAGTGGTAATGAGCCGGCAAATGATCTCATTGCTGGTGCTGAACAGTTTCAATTTCAGCACCGATCAGGCAAACCTGGCCTCTACGCTGGGCGCCTCCTCATTTGAGATGATCTCCAATCAGTTAAATAGCTGGCTTTCACAAATCAGCAAGGACTTTGACATTGGCATCAACTACCGCCCCGGAGACCAGCTTTCCTCAGAAGAACTGGAATTGGCGCTTTCAACCCAATTGTTCGACGACAGGGTAGTGATTGACGGAAACATCGGTATGATTGGCAATGAGCATTCAGACCAAAATGCCAGCAACATCATCGGCGACATCAATATTGAAGTAAAAATCACCCGCGACGGCAGATTCAGGGTCAGGGCCTTCAACAAGTACAACACCATGGAGATCACACGAAGGGAAGCAGCGCCCTATACACAGGGTGTGGGTATATTTTATCGCCGCGAATTCGACCGAATACAAGACCTTTTACGCAGGTCGCAGAGAAGCGTTATCGAACCCGACTGGCCTGACAGTCTTAACGGAAACAACGGAAACGGCTACAACATCAAACCACCTCCTGACGAGGGTTAAAAGAATGGATCAGAAAAACTTCAAGGTTTATAAATCATCGGCCGGATCAGGAAAAACCTTTACCCTGGTGAGGGAATACCTGCGGCTGGTGATCAAGAACCCGAACAGCTACCGGAACATCCTTGCCATCACCTTTACCAACAAGGCTGCCAACGAAATGAAAAGCCGCATTGTTGACAGCCTTGTTGCTCTGTCTCAGCCCATCGAAGAATGGCCGAAAAGCCTCAGGGCGATGATTGCACCCATCAAAGCCGAAGGCCGTTACAGCGATGATTTTATCAGGCAACGGGCGGCATTGGTGGTAGCAAACATCCTGCACAATTACTCAGACCTGGCGGCCACCACCATTGACAGTTTTATGCAGCGGGTTATACGCACCTTTTCCCTCGACCTGAACCTGCCGCATCATTATGAAGTGGAACTGGAAGTGGATCTGCTCAGGCGCAGAGCCGTAGACCGGCTCATTGACCTGGCCGGAACCGATACCGGGCTTACCGGGTTACTGGTTCATTTCCTGCAGACCAAAACCGACGACGATAAAAGCTGGCGGATTGAAAACGACCTTGATCAGACTGCCCGCGCCCTTTTCAGCGAGGATGGGGTAATGCATCGCAACAACCTGAAAAACATAGACTTTAAGCAGTTTCGCACTTACCATAAAAAAATATCAGACTGGCTTGGCAGGTTTGAAGATGAACTTGCCGGCCTGGGCAATCAGGCCCTCAAAACCATTGCGGATCAGAACCTTGAAATTACCGACTTCAGCTACGGCAAATCCGGGCCTGTTGGCTACTTTCTGAAACTGGCCGATAAAAATGTGGGCGAAGTTTCCGAACCCGGTGCACGGATTTTATCTGCCGTTAACGATGGCGTTTGGGTCGCAAAAAACAAGCCGGCTGCAATTAAAGCCAGCGCTGAAAGCATTGCCGGACAACTCACTGATTACTACCGGCAATCGCGGGAGCTGATTGACCACTCGGTTAAACGTTACCACACCCTGAAACTGTTGCTTCAGCATCTTTACCCTTTGGCCGTACTTGGAAGCATTGAAAAAATCATTTCAGAGATCAGGGAGGAGGAACACATCCTGCCCATCAGCGAGTTCAACAGTATTATTGCCGAAGTCACGCAAACGGAAACCATTCCGTATATTTACGAAAGACTGGGCGAAAAATACCACCATCTGATGATTGATGAATTCCAGGACACCTCGGTACTGCAATGGCTGAACCTTTTGCCGCTTGTTGAAAATGCACTCTCAGAAAACTACCTGAACCTGGTGGTGGGTGATGCCAAGCAGGCAATTTACCGCTGGCGAAATGGTGAGGTAGACCAGTTTATTTCGCTTCCGCGTTTGCAGGGTCCACAAACCACGCTGAACCAGCTTCGTGAAAACGTATTGGTTGCACAGTACGAAGGATTGGAGCTACCGGTCAACTGGCGTTCGCACAAAGCAATAGTGGAGTTTAATAATCAGTTTTTCAAGCATTTGTCAAACCGCCTTGCCCAGCCCTACAAATCGGTTTACGATAATCTTGACCAGCAGCACAATCCGGGAAAAACAGATGGCTTCGTGCAATTTGAATTTTTCGACCCGGCAGAAGATTCTGAAAAACAAATGCTTGATCGCATAACTGCAATTATCCGCGAACGAGAGGCCGAATCCTGTCTCTTACAGGATATTTGTATTCTTTGCCGCACCAACAAACAAGGCTCAGAGGTTGCCAACCACCTGCTGAAAAACGGCATCAGGGTGATTTCGTCAGAATCGCTGCTGCTTGGCTTTGCAAAAAATGTCAGGCTTGTTTCGGGCATGATCCGGATTGTGGCCGATCCTGATGACCAGATAGCTTATGCAGAAACACTGGCAATTTTAAGCCAGCAGGGAAGATTTGGCCCCATGCCAATGGCCGGGGCAATAAATGCTGTGCTGCATAGCCCGCAAACCGGAAGCGGTAAAAAGCAATTCAGATTGTCAGCTTTTGAATCTTTTCTTTCTGAACACAAGATCGGGTTTTCACGCAAACAACTTCTTCATTTGCCACTTTACGACCTGGCCGAAGAACTGATGCGTGTTCTGGGGCTTCCGGTAAGAACCGACATCTACCTGCAATTTTTCCTGAACGGGCTTCATCGGGTTGTCACAGGAAAATTCCTTGATATCAGGGGTTTTCGTGAGTGGTGGGAGGAAAAAGGAAGCTCTATCTCAGTGATCTTCCCCGACAGTCTGGATGCCGTGAAGGTTATGACTGTTCATAAGGCCAAAGGCCTGGAATTTCCGGTGGTCATTTTTCCTTTTGCAACTGCCGGTCAGCGGTTTACGGTTGATCACGTTTGGGTTGACATTGACGATCCCTTGCTTGAAAACCTCAAAAGCGCCCGCCTGCCGGTAAAAAGCCTGGGCAAAACCATCTTTGAAAACATCCACACGCTTGAAAACGAAAAATCCCTGCTCGACCTGGTAAACCTGCTATATGTGACGTTTACACGCGCAGAAGAAAGCCTGTATGTTCTCACACACCTGGCCGAAACCAAATCACCTGAAAAAAACACCATATCTTCTTTCATCCGGCAGTTCATCAGCGATTCCGACCCGGATTACACCTTCGATACCGAAAGGCCATGGGTTTACAATCAATCCGTTTTGAAGCCAGGAAAAGCAAAGCCAGAAACAAAAGAACCTGTTGGTTTCAGCATAAAAACCGAAACATCATCAGAGCGCTGGCAAAATAAAGCCGTCACAAGCAGCCGCAGCCATGGAAACTGGTATGCCGAAGATCCGGAAAATGCCATCCGTTTCGGTACCAGTATACACGATTTGCTGGCACAAATCGGCAAAGCCGGGGATGTAGCAGCGGTCCTCGACAGGTTTAGGCTCACCGGAGGGATTACCCCGGAAGATCAGAAAAAAATCAGCCAGACCCTGAACCACATCATCGAACATCAGGAGTTGCAGCAGTTTTTTAACGAAGATCCCGGTATCCTCCCCGAACCTGAGATACTCCTGCCCGGCGGAGAGGTATTTCGTCCTGACAGAGTTCTCCTTGGCGAAAAAGAAATCCGTATTGCAGAGTTCAAAACAGGCTTGCAACATGCCAGTCATAAGACACAACTCCTGCATTATCTGGAAATTGTGAAAGTAATGCAGAACAAGACCGTTACCGGTTACCTGGTTTATGCAAACGAAAACGCTTGTGAGGTGGAAGTGCTTGCAACGTTCTGAGCTTTAACTGTACACGAGCTAAATTTGCCGATCAGCGTTTCAAAGCTTATCGGGCAAAATCAGGAGAGTAATTTCCCCGGTTTGTCAACGGTTCTGATATCCATGGCATCTCGCAGACCATTACCTATAATCATAAAGCTAAGCACCATCAGCATGATTGCCAGGCCGGGAAGTATGGCCAGGTAGGCTTTATCAAGGATGATGTAGGCATAATTTTCCTTGATCATGGTACCCCATGAAGGCATCGGCGGTTGCACGCCGATTCCAAGGAAACTCAGGCCGGCTTCTATCAGGATGGCTGAGGCAAAGTTGGCCGCTGAGATCACAATTACCGGCCCCATGACATTGGGCAGGATGTGTTTGGTAATGATGCGCCAATTTCTGAATCCGAGCGCCCTTGCTGCTTCAACATATTCCTTTTCGCGGGCAGATAGCACCTGCCCTCTCACCACCCTTGCCACTTCAACCCACATGGTAAGTCCTACCGCAACAAAAACCTGCCAGAATCCTTTGCCAAGCGCAAAAGTGATTGCAATAACCAGCAATAGTGTAGGAATAGACCAAACCACATTGATAAGCCAGACCACAACTGTATCCACCCATCCTTTAAAGTATCCTCCCAGGGCGCCGATGGTGATACCGATCACCAGTGAGATGAAAACGGAAATCAGGCCTACCGAAAGGCTCACACGGGTTCCAATCATCAGTTGGCTAAGTACATCCCGCCCAAAGCGATCGGATCCCAGGATAAAAGTTCTTTTGATCAGATGCTTGCCGGCAACCATGCTCTGCAACTCCTGCAGGCTGACCCTGTGTTCTGTATTGTGTAAATCTGTAACAATCATTTTCATATCATCCCGGGCAACAGCATCTCCGGCGGGGGCCAGGGCGAAAGCCACATCAGCAAGATGGTAACGAAATTCGCGCTGAATTTCTGTAGGATAAGGATCAAACTCGCTCAGAATAATATAATCATCTTCAAACCGAAAGTCATTGAACGGGATATATTGGAAGTGGTCTCTTTTTCCGTAGAGCATTGTTTTATACCAGCCCTGAGGTTGTGGCTCATCATTCCTTGTAATTTTCAGCATATTTACCCTGTAACCAGGCGGTTGAGCAGACACTTCGATGTACTGCCGGTTGGAAAAAGGGGTGTGGTCGGGGGTGATCAGATAGCCAAGCATAGCCACCAGGGAAGCAAGAAGGATGCAAAGCATGGCAGCAATCGTTAGCCGGTTTTTCAGCAAACGGTTCCATGTCAGCCGGCCGGGCGATTGCGACAGGTCAATGGCTTTTTTTCTAAACATCAGAAGAATGTGGCATAACAGGGAGCAAAACTAAGAATTATTTCAGGTGGTAAAAAATCTTTTAAAAACCTGAGCGCTGAAAAGAAAATGTATTATTTTTGCACACTCTTAACACGGTGGTTATAGCTCAGTAGGTTAGAGCATCAGATTGTGGTTCTGAGGGTCGTGGGTTCGAGTCCCATTAGCCACCCAATCTCACCCTGCTTTTGCAGGGTTTTTTATTATGGCTATGCAGGTTTACTAACTTTAGCTTCAATATCATCTCACCCTCGAACGAAGTTCGTTTCTTAAGCCTTTATACTCTTTAAGTTCGAGACGGAGAGATCCGACCACAAGCGCCGATTCAATCAAAAGGGGGATTTTGTTTTCATCGGCTGAGAACCAGAAAGTCATGGGGTAAGAATGCCCGAAGATGGTTTCGTCTTCCACCTGTGGGCTCAAACGGAAGGTATGGAAAGTTCCAAGGCCTGTTGTTATTTGCTCTCTGCCTTCAAACAGAATTCTGGTCATGTAAACCGAATCACTCAGGTGATATGGGATGGTAAAAAAATCGCCTTCCATGGCGGATTCCAGATTCAAAGTTCGCACAAAATACAGCAGCGAAATAACATCCTGAACATCAGGTGGGATAGAAATGGTATCGCGGGGGCTGTAAGCAAGGTTCATTTCGCGATCGAAAAACACATCGTCAAGCCTGCGGTAGCGGCCTTCGCGGATATTGCGTACAAACCGGAGCGGTAAAAGATTTTCTTCGTTCAGATAAGAGTCGTAGCGGTTTTCGACCTTGAAAAACAAATTGAAAAGCCCGCGGGTGTGCGCTTGTGCAACCAGGTGCATGGTTTTCGCACCATTATCAGCCGTTGAACCGGGAATTACCTCAAGCCTGGCTTCACCAGCCACTACATTGCCTGTAATCCTGCTGTTATAGGCAGCCAAAAAAGTAAGACTTTCGCCGCGCCGGAATGCCTGCTGCTTCAGCCCATAGTTATCGCCACCAAAAGCATATGGAGAAAGAATAAGTTGCAAAACAACAATGCTCAAGCTATAACTGCCCAACCGCATATCTGGGATTTTATGTTATTCCGGCCAATAATAAGCCTTTTTGATTCCGGACCACAATGCATAGTATAACGAAGCTTCTCAACGAAAAATATATTATTTTTACCAATCGGGAAGCATATATGAAGGTTATTCCCGAGCCATTACCCGATAAACACAATAAAAACAGCAACTTATGAACAATGGCATGCGAATCATCATCTCAATTTGTTCAACCATTTTTTTATTTGCAGGTATCATCAGTTGCCATGCAGGCAATATAGCTAACCACCAAACCCCTGAAAATATGAAAGCGGTCGTATTACCCAAACCTGACCTTGTAGGCCAAACAACACTGGAACGAACATTATCAGTGAGACGCTCAGTGAGAAGTTTCACAAACCGGGAAATTACGCTAAGTGAAGCCTCCCAGTTGTTATGGGCCGCACAAGGCATTACCGAAGCAAACCGCGGTTTGAGGACTGCCCCATCGGCCGGCGCTACCTTTCCGATCGAGGTTTATTTCATTGCAGCTAACGTCTCAGGAGTAGAAAGGGGGGTATATCAGTATTTAAACACCATTCACGAGCTACAACCAAAAATTATTGGCGACGTTCGTAAAGCGCTGCTGGAAAGCGCACTGATGCAGCAATGGATCAACGAGGCAGCGGCCATCATTGTAATATGTGCTGATTATGAAAAGACTACCACCCGCTACGGTGATCGCGGAATCCGTTATGTGCATATGGAATGCGGCCATGTTGGCCAAAACATCGCCCTTCAGGCTGTTGCACTGGATTTGGGCACAACAATGGTTGGCGCATTTTATGATGATCAGCTCAAAGCTGTGCTGAATTTGCCCTATCATATTGAACCCTTGTACATCATTCCGGTTGGCCATCCCAAATGATAAAACCAGCTCCTGCAATCCATTACATCGAATATTATGATGAAACTCTCACGCGGTTATTATCTTGATGAGGACGTGGTAGCCATAGCGCGCGATTTGATTGGAAAAACTTTGGTTACAAATTTTGAAGAAGGTATTACTGCAGGTATCATCACCGAGACGGAGGCGTATGCCGGAATCCATGACCGGGCATCTCATGCCTGGGGCGGCAGACGCACCAAACGAACGGAAGTAATGTTCGGCGAAGGCGGAATTGCCTATGTGTATTTATGTTATGGTATTCATTCTCTTTTCAACATAGTAACCGGTTTGGAAAATATTCCAAATGCTGTTTTGATAAGAGGAATAAATGCGATCAGAGGTATTGAAATTATGCGGAACCGATTTGCCGGGAACCTTCCCCTCAATGGCAGGATCAACGGGCCGGGGCGGGTTTCACGGGCGCTTGCCATAAACACCGGCCACAATGGAACCAATCTGACAGGCAATAATATCTGGCTCGAAAACAATGCAAACCCGCAAATTCAGTTAAAAGTTACCAGCCATTGCCGCATTGGGATTGACTATGCCGGAGAGGATGCGTTCCTTCCATACCGTTTTCTGCTGAACGGATGAAACCCCAAAATAGCTTTAAGCAATTTATGAGGCCGGAAAGTTCAATAATTTAGCGCGTCGGAAACCAGGATGTAATATATAATGTCTATATTTGCCTTGAATTATTTTCATGTCTAATTAAAACCACGTAATGATGAAAAAACTACTCTTGTTACTGACCTTTGCCGCTTTTGCAATCAGCATAAGTGCTCAGGTAACCATTTACGAAGACGACTTTGAGTCTTATACAGTCGGGCAGGGAATCGCAGCCCAGAGCCCCTGGTGGATTATCTGGCCAAACATGCCTGATGCACCTGTTGTTACTGAACAAGCTAACAGCGGCACCAAATCACTCAAATTTATTGGAACAAACGATGTTATCCTCATTTTAAACAAATCAGCCGGAAAATATCAGGTTGATTTCTGGTATTATGTTCCTTCTGGATTTGCCGGCTATTTTAACTTCCAGCGCCTCCCTACCCCCGGAGTTGAATGGGTGTGTGAAGTATATTTTGCCAACAACGGAACCGGCTTTGTGCATGCAGGCGGCCAGAATGCAGCCACGTTTAGCTATCCGCAAAACCAATGGTTTTACGTCAAGAACATAATTGATCTTGATGGTGATCAGGCCGAATTACATATCAATAACAATCTGATTCATACATACCAATGGAGCCTGACCTCTCAGGGAGCCACAAGCCCCCACGGCAGTGTTCTAGGCGGACTGAATCTTTTCAGCGGAGCACCCACCGGTCAAACCCCAAGTTTTTATTGTGATGATGTTAGCTTTATTGAACTTGAGTCAGGCACCCTGCCCGAAATTTCAGTTAACCCTGATGAGTTCGACATTGAAATCAATTCAGGCCAGCTGATCACAGAAGCCCTGACAGTGAGCAATATCGGTGATGCATACCTTACTTACAACATTGAAGTAAACTATGTTTTTGCCAATGCTAAACGTGGAAACGGACCAATTGCGCCTATCACCCCGATAGTTCCCAACACCTTGAAAAGCATTACCCCCGGTTTAATTGGTTCTGCATCTTCCGTTAATATTCCCTCAGAACCTATGCTGCCGGAAACCCAGGTAACCCTTAACTACGACGGTCCTAATGAGGGTCGCTCCATTGGTTTGAACTCCCCGAATGAGTGGGAAGTTGCAGCAAGGTTCCCCAACAGCATGACTCTGCCCTACGCAGGGATGGAACTCAAACAAGTAGCCATATACATAGCACATACAGATAATTGCTCCTTTAAACTCAGGGTTTACGGAGAAGGCACCGACTACGCCCCCGGCGCTTTGCTGCATGAGCAAGTGATCAATGCACCCTTCCCTGACTGGTACACCATTACCTTAACTGATCCCATTACCATTACCGGTGAAGATCTGTGGGTCGGCTACTGGATAAACCAGACACTGGCAAGCATTTATCCTGCCGGCTGCGATGAAGGACCTGCCCACCCTGAAGGTGATTACATAAAAGTTGGTGCCGGCTGGGGCCACTTATCTGACAATCCTTCCTTAAACTACAACTGGAATATCAGGGCCATACTCGAAGGCGATGCTGTTCTGCAATGGCTTTCTGTTGCACCGGACGAGGGTACTGTTGAACCAGCCGGGGACGAAGTCCACGACGTGAATTTCAATGCATCGGGTCTGGCCCTTGGCGAATACGAAGCGGTAATCAAAATTAAAAGCAATGACCCGGAAAACAGCATGGTTACTATTCCTGTGTTTATGGATGTAACCGGTACAGCTGAACCGCCTGTAATAGGAGTTGACCCAACATCGTTCAACGAAGAATTGCTGGCCGGCGATGCCATAACCAGGGAACTTACTATTTCAAATACAGGACAGTCGGCATTGAACTTCAGTGTTGAAGTTGCATTCCCGGTAAAAAAGTCTACTGTGATCCATCAGCCTGTTCCGCAAGGTGAACCGGTAATGCTTGACCTTGAACTTGCAAGAAGTATGCAAAGCATTTCAGGCGGACAACCGGAATCGGACGGTTCGAAAAACAATGTGATCATACACTACGACGGCGCAAATGAAGATGCCATTGGCCTTTCAGTTGGCGGATTGCTTTACGTAGCGGCCCGCTTCCCTGCCTCCATGATGAGCCAGTATGCTGGCTATACGCTTGAAGAGGTTGATGTGTTTATCAACGATGTACCACAGAATCCCACCCTGAGAATTTGGGGCGCCGGTTCGTCAACTGCACCTGGCGCTTTGCTCTATGAACAAGGCTTTGTGCCGTTCTATCAAAGCTGGTACACAATTACATTAAACCAGCCGGTAGTACTTACAGGAAATGATATCTGGATCGGATACAGTATGACCCACGCCCAGGGACAATTCCCGGCAGGTTGCGATGGAGGCCCCGCCAATACCAACGGCTCATTTATTTCAACCGATGGTAATATTTTTAGCAAACTATTTGAAATATCAGATATTAATGTCAATTGGAACATCAGGGGTTTGCTCATGCCTGAGCCTACATATTGGCTGTCAGTCAATCCAACCTCAGGCTTGGTGCCGGCAAACGCAAACGTTGTACTTGATGTTCATTTTGATGCAAGCGATCTTGAAGTTGGCACACATGCTGCTGAAATTCTGATTCACAGCAACGATCCGGTGAACCAACTTGTTACCATTCCGGTTACCCTGATCGTTCAGGGTGTTGGTATCAATGACATGAAACCTGTAAGTGTAATGCTATATCCCGTTCCGGCAGCAAACACACTCAGTGTAAACATTGACGGAGCGCTTGAAGCCATGCAAATCTTCAACCTGATGGGACAACTCACCAGTGAAGTAAGCCTGCAGGGTTTAAGCAAAACAACAGTGGACGTGAGTGGCTGCAGCCCGGGAATCTACTTTGTTAAATTTATTCAAACCGACGGCAGTTCTTTTACAAGAAAGATTGTGATCGGACAATAAAAACTCTCACATGCAAAAAAAGCTGCCCCTCGAGGCAGCTTTTTTTTTATCAGACACAGACGGAGCTTACATTCTTTCCGGAACTTCAATACCCAATAATCCCATTGATTTTTTAATAATGCGTCCTGTAAAATCAGATAATGCAAGCCTGAAACGCGCAAGCTCAGGATCACTTTCACGGATGATCGGAAACTCATGATAAAACTGGTTGTATTCGCGAGCCAGTTCAAAAACATAATTGGCAACGGTGGCCGGGCTTAACTCTTCAGCAGCTTGTTTAACTACGATAGGGAATTCATAAAGCAAACGGAGCAATTCCCTTTCCTTTTCAGGCAATACTGCCGGCAATTGGCTTATATCCCCGGCGCGGATCCCTGCCTGGGAAGCCTTGCGCTGAACCGAGCAGATACGGGCATGTGTATATTGGATAAAAGGCCCCGTGTTCCCGTTAAAATCTATAGATTCCTTCGGATTGAAAAGCATGGTTTTTCGTGGGTCAACTTTTAAAATGAAATATTTCAAGGCTCCCAAACCAAGCATATGAAACAGTTTGGCGAGCTCCTGCTCTGAGAATCCATCCGTTTTCCCGAGTTCGGTTGTGGTCAGACGAGCAGTTTCAACCATTTCATCCATCAGGTCGTCGGCATCAACCACTGTTCCTTCCCGCGATTTCATTTTGCCATGAGGCAGTTCAACCATACCATAGGATAAATGAAACAATTTCGGGGCCCATTCGTAGCCCAGTAAATCAAGAACCTTTCTGAGCACATCAAAATGGTGGTTCTGCTCATTGCCAACCACATAAATCATTTTTTGCGGATGATACTTCTCATAGCGGGCACAGGCAGTGCCGAGATCCTGGGTCATGTAAACCGAAGTTCCATCGGATCGAAGCAGCGCCTTTTCATCCATGTTGTATTGGCTCAGATCTGCCCACACTGAACCGTCGGGTTTTCTTGTAAGCCTGCCAGACTCAAGTCCCTGTGCAACAATATCTTTGCCCAGCAAATATGTTTCGGATTCATAATCAATGGTATCGAAGGCAATACCCATGCGTTCGTAAGTTTTTGCGAACCCATCATATACCCAATTGTTCATCTTTTCCCACAATTCACGAACCTCATTGTCGCCATTTTCCCATTTCCGCAACATCTCCCTGGCCTGGGCCATCAATTGGGAGCGCTTTTCGGCTTCCTCCAGCGGGAGGCCCTGCGAAGTGAACCTTGAAATCTCTTCTTTATAATGGCGGTCGAACATCACATAATACTTTCCTGCCAGGTGATCGCCTTTGAGGCCCGCTGAAGCAGGAGTTTCACCATTTCCCCAAAGCTTGTAGGCCAGCATGGATTTGCAGATATGAATGCCGCGGTCATTTACCAGGTTAAGCTTTACAACATTTTTCCCATTGGCCTGCAGTATCAAGGCAAGCGCATCTCCGAGCAAATTATTCCGGATGTGACCCAAATGCAATGGTTTGTTTGTGTTGGGCGACGAAAACTCGATCAATACAGGTTCGGCAGAGGTTTGTTTGACAAAACCAAAATCACTGAATGTCAAATCTTTTCTAAAGAAATCAAACCAAAAACCGTCGGTAAGTTTAAGGTTTAAAAAACCTTTGATCATATTGAATCCGGAAATCAGTCCGGGATGTTTGGTGAGCAGATACGAGCCAATTTCCTGCCCGAGCGCATCAGGGGATTTCTTCAGCGGTTTGGCTGCGCCAAAAAGTACGATGGTAAAATCGCCCTCAAACTCCTTTCGGGTCTTTTGAACCTGCAAGATCGAAGACGGTATATCGGTATTGTATAAATCAGAGATGGCCTCCCGGGTGGCATTGAGTAATTTGTCGTAAATCATATGGGGCAAAATTATGGGGGCAAAATTACATTTTTTAGAGCACTTTTATTCACAAATATAACAACCTAACAAACAATGTATTACAACTCAATATTTGCACACCACATGAGGTTGTTGATGCCTTGTTAGTAAAATTTTAAAAAACAGCAACTTGCGCTACAAACTTAAAGAAGTATATTTGCACGCTGTTTGGGTATGCAAATTGGAATGTCTGGCAGATATTTTCCCTGGTTCCGGCCCTGGCATACCACTGAATATAAAAAAATGTTATGATTCTGTTCACAAAGACCAGCCTCATCCCGGAAAAGCACTCTAAATCAAATATTCTACCAATATATTAACTTTTTAAAATGCACTTATATGAAGAAAAAAGTAATCATTATCGGAGCTGCAGGAAGGGACTTTCATAATTTCAACCTGTATTTCCGTGGAAACACCGACTATGAAGTAGTGGCTTTCACGGCCGCTCAAATTCCCGACATTGACGGCCGTAAATACCCCGCAGAGCTTGCCGGAAAAGACCTTTATCCGGGTGGCATTCCGATTTTTGCAGAACAAGATCTTCCTGAACTGATAAAAAAGTATGATATTGATGATTGTGTATTCTCATATAGCGACGTATCCTATAATCATGTTATGGGCGTAAGCGCCATTGTGAATGCAGCCGGCGCCAATTTTGTTTTGCTTGGACATACCGATACTTATGTGAAGAGCAATAAGCCGGTTATTGCCGTAGGCGCAATCAGAACCGGTTGCGGTAAGAGCCAGACCTCCAGACGTATTATTGAACTTCTTATGGAACAAGGGCTTAAGGTTGTTGCTGTGCGTCATCCAATGCCCTACGGTGATCTGGTTAAACAGAAAGTTCAGCGGTTCGCCACGGTTGAGGACCTTAAACTGCACAATTGCACCATCGAGGAAATGGAAGAATACGAACCCCACGTGGTTCGCGGCAATGTGATTTATGCCGGCGTTGATTATGAAGCCATTTTGCGTGCTGCCGAGAACGATCCCGACGGATGCGATGTGATCCTGTGGGACGGAGGAAACAACGACTTCCCATTTTACAAACCCGACCTAATGGTAACAGTTGCCGACCCTCATCGCGCAGGCCACGAGCTCAGCTATTATCCCGGTGAGGTTGTTTTACGTATTGCCGATGTGGTTGTGATCAATAAAATTGACACTTCCGGACCTGAGGATATCCAAACCGTTCGCAAGAGCATTGCCAAAGTTAACCCCAATGCCATCGTAATTGATGGTGCATCACCCATTATGGTTGATGATACCGAAATGATTCGTGGGAAACGCGTACTGGTAGTTGAAGACGGCCCGACGCTTACCCATGGCGAGATGAAAATTGGCGCCGGTATTGTTGCAGCCCAGAAATTCGGCGCGGCCGAGATCGTCGACCCACGCCCCTACGTAGTTGGCAAGCTGGCCGATACTTTTAAAACGTATCCCAATATTGGCGCACTTCTGCCGGCAATGGGCTACGGTGAGCAGCAAATGAAGGACCTTGAAGCAAGTATTGCCAACACAGAGTGTGATGCCGTGATCATCGGAACGCCGATCGACCTTAGCCGCATTGTTAAGATTGACAAACCAAACACACGCGTATACTACGATCTGCAAGAGATCGGAAAGCCAGATATGAAAGAGATCATTGCCGGCTTCATTAAAAAGCACAGCCTGAAATAATCATTAAGGCGGCCATTTATGGCCGCCTTTTTTTTAAAGAATTATCAACAATCAATCCCTGCTTATTAAGAATAGACTATTTTTAAATTCTGATAAGAATCATGTTTCATAAGTAATTAACCTGATGAAAAACAAAAGCTTAATCTCTATCAATGATTTTTCAAGAGAAGAAACCATGCAGGTGCTGGACCGGGCAATGGAATTTGAAAAAATGCCTACCCGGAAAATTCTTGAGAATTTCGTAGTGGCAACCCTGTTTTTTGAACCGTCAACACGCACCAGACTTAGTTTTGAAAGTGCAGTCAACCGTTTGGGAGGCAAGGTAATCGGCTTTACTGACTCCGCTTCATCCAGTGTAAAAAAAGGGGAATCCCTCAAGGACACCATCAAAACCGTTTGCAACTACAGCGACCTGATCGTGATGAGGCATCCCCGCGAAGGAAGCGCACGTTTTGCCTCAGAAGTAGCCAGTGTTCCGGTTATCAATGCAGGCGACGGTGCAAATCAGCACCCCACCCAATGCCTGCTTGATTTATATTCCATCAGAAAAACACAGCAAAGGCTTGATAATTTGCATATTACCTTTATCGGCGATCTCAAATATGGCCGCACAGTGCATTCGCTGGTGATTGCTATGTGTAATTTCAATACTACTTTCCATCTTGTATCGCCGGTTGAACTAAAACTGCCCAGTTCAGTAAAAATGCACATCAAGGAAAAAAACCTTGAATACCATCAGTACACTGAAATGACTGATGCTGTGCCAAAAGCCGACATTATCTACATGACCCGGATCCAGAAAGAAAGGTTTTCTGACCCCATGGAATATGAGAAAGTTAAGAATTCATATATCCTTTCGCGAAATATGCTCAGCGATATCAAACCTAATATGCGCGTACTGCACCCTTTGCCAAGGGTAAACGAAATCAGCGAAGATGTGGATGACATGCCCCAGGCTTACTATTTTGAACAGGCCCTGAACGGTGTATATGTTCGCCAGGCTTTGCTGGCCGGCATTTTAGGTGTTTAGTATTGCAACAACAAGAATTTGAGAATCATGAACAAAGACCCAAGAAAAGAATTAAAGGTTTCGGCCATTGAGAACGGTACGGTGATTGACCATATTCCGGCACATAGTATCTTTCAGGTAGTTCGCATACTAAATCTCGAAAAATACGAAAGCCAGATCCTTATCGGCATGAACCTCGACAGCCATAAATACGGCAAAAAAGGCATCCTGAAGATCAGCAACAAGTTCTTCAGGAATGAAGAAATAAACAAGATCGCGCTGGCAGCTCCCACTGCTACAATGATCGTAATCAGGGACTTTCAGATTGTTGAAAAACGAAATGTTGAAATACCCGGTGAGGTTATCAGAATTGTAAAGTGTTTTAACCCAAACTGCATCACAAACCACGAAAATATTATTACCAGGTTCAGGGTGATTGACAAGCAGGAGTTAAAACTACAATGCGCATACTGCGAAAAAATCACCGCAAAAAACAACATGGTTTTCATTTAGCAGGTATTAAAACAAAACATCTGAATTCCCGTTTTCACATCTAAAACGGGATGTTGTGAGCAGCTATATCAAAAAACTGATCGAACGCGGCGAAAGCCAGCATCTGGATTTCAAGTTTGAGATCACTGATTCCCGTAAGATTGCACGAACCCTCGCAGCTTTCTCAAACAGCGAAGGCGGCACGCTGTTGATTGGTGTAAAAGACAACGGCGTTATTGCCGGTGTACGTTCCGAAGAAGAATACTATATGGTGGAAGCCGCAGCCAGTTTGTATTGCAAACCTCCCATCCTCTTTAAAACACATGAATGGAATGTAGATGGCAAAACCATACTCGAAGTCACCATCCTGGCCGAAGAAGAAGTCTTGCGATCAGCCCCTGATAAAGACGGAAACTGGAAAATTTATATACGCGTAGACGATCACAACCTGCTGGCCAACAGGGTCTACCTGCAAGCCAGAAGCAGAAGAAAAAGAACCAGAGGCGTGTTTCTGGCATATACAGAAAAAGAAAAAACCTTGCTCACTTATCTGGATCAGAATTTCAGCATAACACTGTCGAAATTCTGTCGCCTGGCAAAACTGAGCAGAAACAAAGCCGAAAAAACCCTGGCCAACCTGATTGCGCTTGACATCGTTGAACAAGTGCTCACCGAACATGGTTGTTATTATAAACTCAGGGACGAAAGCCTTCAGTTTCCACTGGAGGATCGTTATCCTGAAGGATTTACAAAATGGTGATCCGTATTAATATGGCATGAAATGATAACAATTATCTCCCCCGCGAAAACACTTGACTTTGAGGTAAAAAATACCGCTTTTAACACCCAACCGCTCTTTATCAAACAGGCTGCAACCATTGCCGGTGAGATCAGAAAAATGAGTCCTGATGACCTTGCCAACTTGCTTAATATCAGCCCAAAACTTGCAGATCTGAATGTAAACCGCTACTCAACCTGGGAAATAAGAGCCCATGAGTTAAGTGGGAAAGCAGCCGTTTTGGTATACAAAGGCGATGTTTATCAGGGATTGAAAGCAGATACCTTTTCGGGACAGGATCATGAATTTGCGCAGAAACACCTGCGGATTATTTCCGGTCTTTACGGAATTCTGCGCCCACTTGATCGCATACTCCCCTACCGTCTTGAAATGGGAACACCCCTGAAAATAAAAGACCATAAAACCCTGTATGAATTTTGGGGAGACCTGATCACCAATCACATAACCGACACCATGAATGAAATCAACACAAATGCACTGATCAATCTGGCTTCGGAGGAGTACTTCAAAACCATTGACCATCGGAAAGTAAAAATCAATGTAGTAACCCCTGTTTTTAAGGATTTTAAGAATGGTCAATACAAAATCATTTCCTTTTTTGCCAAGAAAGCACGTGGAATGATGAGCAGGTTTATCATTCAGGAAAGGATCACAAACCCTGAACACTTAAAGCTCTTTGTCGAAGAGGGTTATTATTTCAACGATAATTTGTCCGACAAGCACAATTATATCTTCACACGCGGCTAATATGTCCAGTTTGCAAACATGTGTCCCGTTTTGAAACCAACTTTCGTTTAATCCCGATTATAATTAGCTACTAATCAGCATCAAGTATTGATGGCATAATCTTTGACTAAAACTAGTCGGAATGTAGGAATTTAAAACTTTGGTTATGCAGGAAATAAAACCATCTAAATCTTTTGACTGGGGCAGCAAGGTAATACTTATTGCCGAGGACCAGAAGATCAATTTTGTGCTGCTCAAAGCCATATTTGACAAAACCAATGCTACAGTAATCTGGGCACAGGATGGCGAAGCAGCAGTAGAGAGCTTCCTGAATACCGAGCACATTGACCTGGTGATCATGGATTACATGATGCCAAAGCTTAACGGTGTGGAAGCCACCAAACTTATGAAAGAAAAGAACAATAGTGTGCCGGTTATCTTCCAGTCGGCCAGTGCAATTGAAGAGGATGATATGAATCAGATTTCATACGATGACATTGTTTATTTTCAAAAACCGGTAAATCCGATGCAATTGCTCAGTACTGCCGAAAATATGTTAAAAGAATAGACCTGGTAATATTCTCTTTTTGGTTAATCACTGAAAAAGCCTTTATCAAAACACCCATTGATAAAGGCTTTTCATTTTCAGCGGAGAGACAGGGATTCGAACCCTGGGTCCGCTTACGCGGACAACGGTTTTCGAGACCGCCCCAATCGACCGCTCTGGCATCTCTCCAATTTTGCGTGCAAAAATAATAAGTTCTTACGACCCCATCACTTTTTTCTTATATCATTCCTGCTGTTTTACATAAGATTCATGTTTCAGGAAGAAATATACCGAAACAGCGCCCATCATACCAAAAACCAACCCACTGATCAGAAATGCAGTTTGCAGCGAATAGGCATCAGTTATAAAGCCAATTGCCGGACCCAATACTGCAAACATAAGCCGTATGATAAAATTCCGGACTGACAGTACTGTTGCCCTCACTTCTGAATCAGTCAGCAAATTAATGTAATTACGCAGGGTTGGGGTTGCCAGCCCACGAAAAAGGTAGTAGATCATCATCACGATATACCCGGCCAAAATTGGCAGAAGCGACATGCCCAAATAGCTAACGGACAAGATCGCAACAATCAGAACAACTGTGAGCCGTGAACCCATCCTCATTTCAATTCGCCAGGCAAAGAAAGCAGCCATTCCCACACCGGAATTTAACACTGCCCAGGCTATCCCAAACCAGGCTGTTTCAAGACCTGCAGCAATAAAGAAGGGTTGTGTGAGCCAGGCCATAGTAAGGGTATTTGCGCCAATAATTGCTGATAGAATGATCGCCCAGCTCAACTTTCTGTTGCTGTAAATTGACATTCTGATTATCCTCAATACTTCGCCGGCGCTGGTTTTGATCCTATGCGGAACAACCGGCGGCTCCCTGAGTAAAAGAGCGGCAGGTATAGCAAAAGAGGCAATTACGGTCTGAAAATAAAACGGCGTTCTGATCGCAACAACAGCCAGCAGTCCGCCAAGGATTCCGGCAATGGCTTCAGCGAAGTTTCCAACAGAAGTGATTTTACCTTCGATACGCGTATACTGTTCTACTTTCCCCTGTGATTTAAGTGTATCGAACAGCATTGCTGAATCCGCCCCGGAAACCAGGCTCAGACTTATTCCCAGGGCAACTTCTGCAACAACAAACTCAGTAAATCCGTTAGAAAAGCTATATATAAGATAACCGGTAGTGCCAAGAACCGAACCAACCAGAATACTGATTCTCCTGCCCACCAGATCGGCAAAATAGCCGGTCGGAATCTCAAAAAACATCAACGTAAAGGAATATATGGCCTTTAAAGTAAAGATATCCTGCATGCTCATGTCATTCGCTCTGTAGAATAAAACAACTACAGGCATAACCAGATTCATCCATTTGGAAATTTTTATAATATAAAGCGCTGTAAGATTCCTGCGCAGAAAAGTAACAGCCATAAAATTGTTGATGTAATTGCAATTGCAACAGCCTGAAAACAATTCAAGGCTGCCTCATACCTGAAACAGCCCTGATTATCTTGCGGAGAGAGAGGGATTCGAACCCCCGGAGGTATTACCCTCAACGGTTTTCAAGACCGCCGCAATCGACCGCTCTGCCATCTCTCCGCGGCAAAATTAATAAAAATGTTTAATCCAAAATGATCTGACGTGAATTAATTGAAAACAATACAGGCCCATCAAGACGTAATACAGCGAAACCCGATGACAAAACACAGAGCAGGCTGCAATCAGGGTAACACTTAAAACGAAATTTCCACTGGTTACCGGCATTAAACAGATTGACAGGGCCTGGGCAGATTATGATCAACGTCTAAAAATAACTATCTTTGTACTTGTTATCCTTTATTGAGAATGTCGGCTTCTCATTAAAGCTAAAGCATTGATTATAATACAATTTGATTAACAATTGATCAATTATGAAAAAGATAAAGAATCTGGTTTTGCTGATCACACTTCTCCTGAGCGCTATGCATCTTTACGCCAATCCGGGCATTCGCGTTTATTTTGCACACAATACCTTTTGGGCACCCAATGATGACCCTTATCTGGAAACTTATCTGCAGTTTGATGCCTCCAGCCTGAGGTTTGTTCCTGTAAACATCAACGAATACAAGGCTACGGTTGAGATCCTGCTGGTTTTTAATCATAACGATCAAATCATTGAGTTCAGAAAATATGAATTAAACAGCCCCGCTGTTACAGATACCCTTCAAACCGATTTCAGTTTCCTGGATCAGCAACGCTTCTTACTGCCTGCCGGTTCGTATCAGCTTGACATCACGCTGAACGATATCAATTCGGATTCACAAAAACTAAACCATACTGAGATTATTGATATTGAGGCCAATGATAATTTTATCTTCTTATCTTCCATTCAATTAGCCGAACGTATTGAGCCGGCGCAGGAACCAGGAATGCTCACCAAAAGCGGATACAATATCTATCCTTATGTGGATTTCTTTTACCCTGAAAGTTTAAATGCCATCTTGTTTTACACCGAAGTTTACAATGTAGCAAAAGCTCTGGGCGAGAATGAAGGGTTTCTTATTACAAGCTCTGTTGAATCATTTGAAACCAGACGGGTTTTGTCAGACTACACACGCTTTAAACGGGAAAATGCAAAACAGGTTAATGTGCTGCTTAATACCAAGGATATTTCCTCACTGCCCACAGGTAATTATTTCCTGGTTGTTGATGTCAGAAACCGGAATAATGAAATACTGGCATCAAACCGGGTATTTTTCCAACGCAGCAACCCCGGTGTCCGCCCGAATATGGCTGCATTTCAGAACATGGATGTTCACAATACTTTTGCTGAACACATAGTTAACCGCGACAGCCTGAGTTATTTCCTCAAAGCCCTGGCTCCCATATCATCATACACCGACCGGGAATTTGTTTACAACCTTGCAAACACAGGCGACATCAGGAAGATGCAGCAGTATTTTTATCATTTCTGGCTGCAACGCGACCCATTGAACCCTGCTGAAGCATGGAAGAACTATTACATTGAATTATGCCGGGCCGATGCCAATTTCCGCACCATGGTCAGGCGCGGATATGCCACAGACAGGGGCAGAATTTACCTGCAATACGGACCGCCCAACAGCATCAACAAGGACTATGACGATCCCGCCGCCTATCCATACGAGATCTGGCACTATTACAGCATTAACGGACAAAGCAACAAGCGGTTTGTGTTTTACTCGCGCGACATCGCCACCAATGATTTCAATCTGATCCACTCCGATATGCGTGGGGAAATCTATAACCCCCGATGGAAAACCGTGGTGGTTTCACGCAAAGAGTACTGGCAGGTTGACTATGATGAAGATCAAAGAAGGCCCTGGGACCGGACCTGGGGAAGCCGGATCCACGACTATTACGCAGAACCACGTTAGCCTTCCGCCAACGGCATTCTTTTCCTTGTTATATAGAACCCGAAGCACCATCTTTAAAGCAGGTTTGCAGTTTTACGGTTTTAGTGTAATATTGTACTTTTGCGGATAAACTTACATTTAATTATGCGGATTGGGTTCAGGATATTTTCGGGCTTCGCCTGGCTGGTATCAAAACTGCCGGACACCATGCTGTATGGGTTGTCAGGGTTTTTATACTTTCTGCTGCGTTACGTTTCCGGCTACCGAAATAAGATTATCAGGGAAAACCTGACAAAATGTTTTCCGGAATTTTCACAAAAAAAGATCAATGCCATTATCACAGAATATTATCAGCATATGGCAGACTTGATCATTGAGGTAATGAAAACTCCCGGGTTTTCTGCCGATCAGATCAAAAACCGGTTCAGTTTCAAAAATGCAGAGCTGATATACAAACTTCAGGAATCCGGAAGGAGTTTCATCCTGTTAACAGGCCATCTGGGCAACTGGGAGTGGCTCGGACCCGGCATGCAATTGAATTTTCCTGCATTTTCAGGCTATGCCGTTGTGAAACCGATAAAAAACCCCGACTTCCACAAATACATGAGCGACCTGCGGCGGATTCACAAATCCGACAGCCTGATTCCATACAAGCAAACGCTGCGGTTTATGATCAGGAACAAGGACAAGCTCACCTTAACTTTGTTTGCTGCCGATCAAACGCCGCACAAAGGAGGAATAAAGTTTAACGCATATTTTTTCAACAGGCTTACCCCTTTCTTTACCGGCTTCGAATCCATTGCAAGGATGCTTGATGAAGCAGTAGTTTTTGCCGATGTGTACAGAACCAGAAGAGGACATTACGAAGTTGAGTTTCGGCTGATCACGGATACGCCCAAATCAATTGCCGAAAATGAAATAACACTGGAATTCATACGTTTGCTGGAAGAAGCAATCCGTAAGCGGCCTTATAACTGGCTTTGGTCACACCGTCGCTGGAAGCATGCACCCAAAGTAGATCAGCAAGAAAATCAGGACAGGGCGTGAAAAAAGTATCTGTAGTTATATTAAACTGGAATGGCAGGGATTTTCTTGCCAAATTCCTGCCCGATGTAATCAGGCACAGCAGCGCTGAAGCTGACATTATAGTAGCCGACAATGCTTCAACCGACGATTCAGTTGGGTTTCTCAGGAAAAACTTTCCCCAGATAAGAATCATTCAGAATTCGGTTAACGGTGGGTTCGCCAAAGGCTACAATGACGCGCTCTCACTTATTGACAGCGAATACTATGTATTGCTGAACTCCGACATTGAAGTGACAGAAGGCTGGATTAGACCGGTAATAGAACTGATGGAAAACGACCGGAGAATTGCTGCGTGCCAGCCAAAGTTGCGTTCCTACCATAGCCGCAGTCATTTTGAATATGCCGGGGCGGCCGGCGGTTTTATTGATCATTATGGCTACCCCTTTTGCCGTGGCCGGATTTTTCAGGAAATCGAAGAGGACCGTGGACAGTACGATGATGAAACAGGGGTTTTCTGGGCAACCGGCGCTTGTATGTTTGTAAATGCCAGACTGTTTCACCGTTTCGGGGGATTTGACAATGATTTTTTCGCTCACATGGAAGAAATAGATCTTTGCTGGCGCTTCAAAAATGCCGGATACAGCGTGATGTATTGTCCCTCTTCAGTTGTATATCATGTAGGCGGCGGAACCTTGCCAAAAAAATCATCGTTAAAAACCTATCTCAATTTTCGTAACAACCTCACCCTGATATTCAAAAACATACCATCTGAAAAAATCCTGCGTGTTTTCGGCACCCGCTGGGTGCTGGATTGGATTGCGGCCCTCAAATTTCTGTCGCAGGGCGGCATTGCCGATTTTACTGCGGTATTTAAAGCACACTGGTATTTCATTTTCCACATCAGAAAACAAATAAGTAAGCGCAGAAAGATTTCACAATCGCCGGTTTCGGGTATCTATAATAAAAACCTGGTAGTAGAGCATTTCCTCAGAAAGCGGAAATCGTTCAGCGAGCTTGACCCAAAAGCCTTCACACAGTAAAATCTTTATAATCAGAGCGTTTTATCAGGCTGTCGGCGGCAAGGATATACCCATATAAGCCAAACCCAACTAAAACACCCCTGGCATGAGGCGAAACAAATGATTGATGCCGGTATTCCTCCCGGGCAAAAACATTGCTGATGTGTACCTCGGCAACCGGAGCTTCAATGGCTTTCACCGCATCACCGATGGCAACAGACGTATGAGCATATGCCCCTGCATTCAGAATGATGCCATGCGCTGAAAACCCGTATTCATGCAGTTTATCAATCAGTTCGCCTTCGATATTACTTTGATGATAAACAAAATCAACTCCGGGAAACAGATGTTTCATAAGACCCAGAAGATCTTCAAAGGTTTTGTCGCCATAAATTTCAGGTTCTCTTCGGCCTGTCAGGTTAAGATTGGGGCCATTGAGTATGAGTATTTTCATGAATTCTGATGTTTTTTGCAAAAATAGAGGAATATGCCGGGTTTCAATCCTTCTTGTCCGTATCCTTTTTTATCCAGATAAACTTGTGGTCGTCAGTGGTGGTGATCCGGTCATTATCAAGCAGCCATCGGAAGGCCATGATTATTTTATCTTCGTTCAGACCTTTAATTTTTGGCATAATTTCTTCCAGCGATAAGGCACGGTCAGAGATGAGAAGCTGCAGTTGATCTGACACCTTCCTGAATTCAAACTCACTTAGCTCCAGCTTGTTCCTTTCAATGCACACGTCGCATTTCCCGCACCGCTGACTTTCCTTTTCACCAAAATAAGCCAGTAAAAGCTGACTGCGGCATGTGTTTGTGCTGCTTACATAGTCAATCACACTGTTTAAGCGTTTCTCAGCCGACTGCATCCGGTCCTGGTAATGTTGCCGCGAAATCTGCAGCGACGATACATCAAGCCTTTCGGTAAGGAAAACCAACTGAGGCTTATCTTTCCGTGGCACATAGGTTATGAGGCCCAGCTGGTTAAGATTATGAAGGTTTTTGATCACATCGTTCAGCTGCATGGGCATTCTTCTGGCGATCTCAATCTCGCTGATGCGGGCAAAGGTGGTAAACAAGCCGCTATAGGATCGCAAAAGCAGTTTAATGAATGGGTCGTAAACAGGGTTTTCAACCTGGAAACGATAAAGGTTGTCCTTTCTGGTTTTAATGTTGACCAGGGACGGCGAACCGACATCTTCACTGAGCATGAGGTAGCCCTCCTTCTCAAGAAACTTCAGCGCATTGAATGCAACAACGTGGTTAAGATTATACTGATGACAAAACTCTGAAAGCTCGAAGTCGAAACTCCGGTCTTTCCCGCTTCCGGTGGCTAACTGGAAGTAATTACCCAGTGCATGATACACTTTCTTGATCATATCCAGGGCCGGGTACGACAACTGATGGTTGTGTTTCAGGTCAATGATATCGGCTTTTTCGTAAAGTACAACCGCATAGGACTGATTTCCATCGCGGCCACCGCGGCCGGCTTCCTGGAAATATGCTTCGAGGCTGTCAGGCAAATCCATGTGAACCACAAAGCGGACATTGGGTTTATCAATGCCCATTCCGAAAGCATTGGTTGACACCATAACCCGGCTTTGGCCACTCATCCAGGCGCTTTGCCGCTTATCGCGTGTGGCTGTATCCAAACCTGCGTGATAAAAGCTGGCTGAAACCTTATTGTTGTTCAGATAATCTGCTATCTCCCTTGTGCGCCGGCGGTTTCTTACATAAACAATACCCGTTCCCTTGATCCGGTTGCAAATCCTGAGCAAGCGTCCAAGCTTGTCTTCTTCAAACTGCACTACGTAAGTGAGGTTCTTCCGTTCAAAGCTTTTTTGAAAAACATTTTCCTTTTTAAAACCCAGCTTATCCTGGATATCTGCAACTACCTGGGGGGTTGCCGTTGCCGTAAGGGCAAGCACCGGAACATCCGGCAAAAATTCCCGGATTGCTGCTATGCGCAGGTAAGGCGGCCTGAAATCATAACCCCACTGCGAGATGCAATGGGCTTCATCAACGGCAATCAGGTTCACATTTAACCGGGTGAGGACCGCGCGGAATTTTTCCGTTTCAAGCCTTTCGGGCGAAAGATACAGAAACTTAACATCGCCGAACATGCAATTGTCCAGCACCAGCTCAATCTGATTCCGGTGCATGCCGCTGTATATGGCAACAGCATTGATGTCTTTTTTCTTCAGATTTTCTACCTGATCCTGCATCAATGCAATCAAAGGGGTAATAACCAGGCATATACCTTCTTTTGCCATTGCCGGAACCTGAAAACATATTGATTTCCCGCCACCGGTTGGCAGCAAGGCCAATGTATCCCTTCCCTCAAGCACCGAATTAATGATATCTTCCTGCAAAGGACGAAAAGCGGAATGGCCCCAGTATTTGATCAATATGCTTTTTAGTGGCACGCTCTGTTAAATATTATCTGAAATTACTTTCCATAGTAAGCCTGATTAACTGAATTGCAAAACACTAAATTACACATTTCGGAAACATAAGGGTGTACATGATTGTTTTTTTCTAATTTTACCCTTTATCTTTAAGCAATGCGATTCTTCCTGACCGGATATATGGGCAGCGGTAAATCTACCCTTGGCAAAAGACTTGCCAGGAGATCGGGTCTGGCATTTCTGGATCTGGACGAATATTTTGAGCAAAAATTCCGAACCAGCATCTCTTTGTTTTTTGAACGTTTTGGCGAAGCCTCATTTCGCAAACTCGAGCATGAAGTGCTGAAAGAAGTGATTGATCAATTCGAAAATGCCGTGATAAGCACCGGGGGCGGTACTCCCTGCTTCTACGGGAACATGGATATAATGAATCAGAATGGTGTCACCATATATCTTAAACTTCCGGCGGCTGTGCTTGCTTCCAGACTGAGCAACAGCCCGTTCCGCTATAAAAGGCCCAAACTCAAAGGCCTGGATAAGAACACATTGCTCGAAACGGTTCAGGAAAACCTTATAGAGCGCGAAGTTTTTTACAACCAATCGAAAGTAGTGATCAATGCTTTTAACCTTGATCTGGAAGAAGTGCTTGCCCTGATCAGACGATCGTGTCAGATACCGGATCTCAACTCATTGTAAACCACTCCCCTTTTTCGCTGATCGGCCAGCATAAATTCCACGCATTCGGGATAAGTCCCAAGGTATTCAGGAACATTGACACCGGGCTTTCCAAATAATCCTGTTGCCATGAGCCTTAGCGCTGCTGTGGCTGCATAACCGGTAGTTCTTGCCATGCTGTGGATTCCGGTGCCAGGGTCATATTCGTCGTATAACTCCCATGCTATTGAACCTTCTTTGCCCAATAGTTTTCCATGGGCAATGATTTTCATCACCGTAAGGTCTTCTTCCCCTTCGTTGAGCTTCCATTCCCTGAAAAGTATGGCTGATGTGAAATCAAGCGGCCTGAGCTTGTTTGAGCCCACCGGAATGGGCTCGGTGCTGAAAAATCCGGCATGGCTCAGCACACGCATCAACTCCGAATGCCCGGGATAACGCATAGTCTTTTCTACCATTTCGGGAACATCCAGGGTATGGATCAGTGAGCGAAGGCCATCGCTGTTAAAGGCTTCGAGTGTTCCAACCACCGGCATTTCAAGCAGTTCGGGCTCGGATAAGGCAGGCAAGGTTACAACACTCCCATTGCGAACCAAACGCGCCGGGCGGGTATATTCTTCCAGTACATCGGCAGGAGAGAAAACAGCTTTATATTGCCAGGGCCATGAACGTTTTTTGGGCAGCCCCCCAACGTATATTTCAAGTTTGGTCATGCTGTCAAACAGATGCGCAGCATATCCGCTAAGTAAATTGCTCATTCCCGGGGCAACACCCATGTCGCTGATCACACAAATTTTCATTTCTTTGGCCAAAGGATCGAGGTGCATAACATCTTCGGGCATGAAGGCAATGTCAATCACGTCAACACCAGCCTTTATCGCTGCTTCAAGCGCCTGGTATCCAATGGAACCGGGAACCGCGTTTATGGCATAATCGGCCTGAGCAAGCAAAGCCGTGATGTTTGCTGCATCAGAAAGGTCAGCAAGCCGGGTTTGTATATTGTGCTTCTGACCCAAACGGTTCAAAGCCTCGGCGCTGATGTCGGCAACAAGTACATCAAACTCACCGGAAAGGTCTTTTGCAATCGGGCCTCCAACCAGCCCTGCACCAAGAATAACAACTTTTTTCATTCAGAAATCCTTTCTTTTATTGAACATTATAAAACGGTATGCTCCGGCAATGCCCAGTTTATTTTTGTATTGTGAAAGCGCCACTCCGGCAAGCACCATTGCCATGCCTGTCAGCTTGGGAATATCAAACCCTTCGCCAATCATAAAAAACGAAAAAACGGCTGTGAATACAGGTATCAGGTTTGTAAAAATATTCGTCCTGCTGATCCCCAGATGCCTTGTGGTTATGGTGTAGAAAACAAAGGCAAGGGATGAGGCAAAAAAAGCAAGCAAAACCAGGGATATAACCAAGCGATGATCTGGAACAACACCGGCAAAATTTCGCAAGCCAAAGATCAGGAACAAGGGAAGAAAATACCACATTCCGATAAAATTCTGGGTTGCAATAATCGTCAGGGCCGAATAATGCGCGGTTAGCCGCTTCAGCAGAACGGAGTAAGCTACTGCCACAGCAATTGCCATGGCCAGAAAACCAACGCCCATCGGTGAGGCGAGCATGGTCATATCGGGTTTCACAAGCATTACGATGATCCCGGCAAAAGACAGCAACATGCCGGTAATATTCATTCTGCTCAGTTTTTCGTGCAGTAGCACGACCCCGGTGATGGAAGTAAAGATGGGAATGGTTGCAATGATCACTGCGCTGATAGTGGGTGAAGTTAGTTTCAACCCAAAATTTTCACCTATGAAATACAGGAAAGGATTGAAAAAGGATGACAGCAAAAACAAACCTGCATGTTGCTTTCTGATTCTCTCCTTCTTTTTCCATAGCAGAATAATGACCCACAGTATGGCAGTGGAAAGTACAAGTCGTAAAAAAACAGTGGTTATGGGATCGTAATACTCAAATACTATGGTTGACCACACAAACGACATACCCCAGAACAGCATGGCAAGCACGGCCAGCAGATAAACATACCAGGGATGAGGTTTCACGTATCAGAGATAAATTTAGCGGTGGCAAAGATAAAAATTAGCGATGATGTGAGATTCTCATCCCTTACTTTCAAAAGAATTGTTTGAAGTTTATTTGACACATGACCAATTGCAGTAACAAATATTCCCACTTCGAGGCAAGATTGGGTGAAAATGTGTAACATTGTGAAAACCCTTACGTCATTTAATAAAACCTTTAATTCACGTGGAAACGCAAATCATTGATATCCATCACACTTTGATCAAATCCTGCCTGAAAACGGCAGAAACCAAAGATGAAAAGCAGGATAAGCGGACAGCCCAGTATGAATTATATAAAATCTATTACAAAGCAATGTACAACACCGCGCTGCGCATAGTAAGCAACACAGGGGAAGCAGAAGACATCATGCAGAATTCATTCCTTGATGCATTCAGCAAACTACACTCCTGGAACGGGACCGGCACTTTTGGTTCCTGGCTGAAGCGCATTGTTGTGAACAACTCGGTTGACGCACTCAGGAAACACCGGGAATTCCGGCTACTGGCTGATGACGACCTCGAAATCCCCGATTATAATTATGAGGAACAAACCGATGACTTTAAGGATAAAATAGCACTGATAAAAACCGCTTTGCAACAACTGGGTAATGAGGACCGCATTATTTTGTCGCTCTTTTTACTGGAGGGATACGACCACGAAGAAATATCCGAAATACTGGGCATTTCATATAGCGCTTCCCGAACAAGATATTCGAGGGCAAAATCCAGACTGCTGGGATTGGTAAGAGCAAAACACCTTCATAAAATAAACGCAAATTAAAACGGAGGAAAAGTCATGAATAAGTTTGAAGACCTCATCCGTAAAAATCAGCCACTTTTCGATGATGCTGAGCCAGATACCGGCCATTTAGAAAGGTTTGCTGCAAAACTCGAGCAGTTTGAAGCCGGAACGGGCAAACCGCTTTTGCTTCAGTTCAGTTTTGTCTGGAGGGCTGCGGCGGCCATCGTCATTCTGATTTCAGTGTCATTACTGTTCAGGCATATTGACACGCTCGATTTGATTAAAACCGGTCACAGCCAGGCGCTTCCAGGCGAATTGATTGAAGCTTCCCATTATTATACCAACCTGAATAACGAAAGAATTGAAAAAATAGGCAAACTTGCCGGCCATGAGCCTGAAAAGGCAGGCATTGCTTCGCTGGCACAAAAGGAAGCGGAAACAGTAAGTCAAACTACAATGGAGCTCCGGAAGCAATATATTGAAACCAGAGATGATCGCTTGATTAATGCAATTATTACAAACTACAGGGTACTTGGCGAACTGCTTGACCATATCATACACCGCATGAATGAAACTGAATAAATCACTTTTAAATTTTCACGCCATGAAAACAACAAAATCACTTAAGAAAATGCTGATCCTGCTCTTAATCGTCACCGGCTTAAGCCCGCTCGGCGCACAGGAAGCAACTAAAACCGTAAAAAAGGAATTCAAAGTAAAAGAAAATGCAACGCTTACAGTTGACAACCGTTTCGGCAAAATACATTGCAATGTTTGGGAAAACAACATTATCAACATTGAAGTGACAATTAAGGCAACAGCCGCTACCACACGCGAAGCCGAGCGCATGATTGAAAATATTAACATCGGTATCAGCGGAAACGAAACCGCCGTAAAAGCGGTTACTGACATTAAAGGAAAAATCAGCGAAGGGAAAAACAGCTCTATAAGCATTGATTACACCATCAGCATGCCTGCAAGCCTCAACCTGAACCTGACCAACAAATTCGGAGACATCTACCTTGACCGCAATTCCGGAGCCAGCCTGATTAATGTCGACTATGGAAACCTACAGGTTAACACCCTCACGGGCGCTGACCACAAAATTGTCCTGAAATTCAGCAAGGGAAACCTGGGATCGGCTGAGAACCTTGAAATTGACCTGAGTTATTCAGAACTGTTCGCCGGAGAAATCCAAAATTTGATAATTGACTCTAAGTTCTCGACCTTTGAAGTGGACAAGGCCGGAAGTATAAGCCAAAACTCGCAATACGATACCAACCGCCTGGGTCGGACCAAAGCCATAACATCAAATAGCAAGTTCAGCACGATCACAGTAGGTTCAATCAGCGAAATGCTCAACATTGACTCAAAATATGGTTCTTTCACCGTAAGGAAAATTGAACCAGGGTTCAGAGAAATTCACATAACCAACAGTTTTGGCAATATTGAGCTTTTGTTTGAACCCGAAACAAGTTTCATCCTGGAAGCTGAAAGCAATTTCGGACAGGTTACAGTTCCACGTAAATCAAATGTATTGATTGAAGAGGTATCCTACACTGGCAAGTCGTATAAAGGGAGAATAGGAAAAGACGACAAACCACGCTCAACTGTCACCATCAGTACACGAAACGGCGATGTAAACCTGAAAATGAGATAATTCGCTTATTTTTAGAAAAAACAAAGGCCTGAAAACCCGGTTTGGATTTTCAGGCCTTATCTTTGTAACCCGATTGGCATAAAATGCGTCTATATTACATTAAACCTTTAACAAACATTTATGAAAACAAAAATCTACACTATCTTGCCTGCTCTACTCTTCGTAAGTTTCGCAATATTGCTTGGCGGTTGTGACGACTATATCACAGGCAGTGGCAAAGTAATAACGGAAGAACGCGATGCAGAACCCTTTCATTCTATTGAAGTTTCAGGCTCATTCAAGATATACCTGTCTCAGGATGAAGAGCACAGCCTCACGCTGGAGGCTGACGACAACCTGATGCAATATGTGGAAAGCAGCGTGAGAAACGGGAAATTGTATCTGAGCACAAAAGGCATCGGGTTCAGGAATCTTCAACTTGCGGCCTATATCACTGCGCCCGATCTGGATCAGATAAAGGCAAGCGGTGCAGTAAGTATCATCACCGAAGCGCCTGTTGATTATCCCAGGCTGAAAATTGAAGCAAGTGGCGCTGCCAAAATGGATCTTGAATTATACAGCCAGAAAACAGAAATTGTAATGAGCGGCGCCGGAAAAGCCTACCTTAGCGGTGAGTGCGAGGAGGCTTATTTCAGAATATCAGGTGCGGCCAATTTAAACGCCGATAAGTTCTATTGCCGCCTGGTTGATGTAAGGATCAGCGGAGCGGGCAAAGCCAAAGTTAATGTTGAAGACGATCTGACCGCAAAAATCAGCGGAGCGGGCGATATTAGTTATCGGGGTAATCCATCCACCATAAACCAATCCATTTCTGGAGCCGGCAAAATACGGCAAATCAAATAGTTATAATAGCCTTTTGTGACATTTAATTCAATGCCAGGTCGTTAATGGCATTGCATTTTGCTTTTCCCCTTGCTTATTACCATTAAATAGATTACTTTTGAAAATCCAATCAGAAGCCTGTTTTCGTTTTGACTAATTGGATGGGGGGAATATGAGAAATATAATAATTGTTGCAAGCGTGCTGGTTTGTTGCTTTTTCATCACAGCTTTATTCGGGCAACAAGGAACAAACGACAGTCTGATAAATGTTCTCAAAACCAGTAATTCTGAAATACAAAGAGCCCATGCAGGCGTTGTTCTGGCTTCCAGGCTGATGCCGGCTCATCTTGATTCGGCTTTTAATCTCATCGAATCGGCCGCCATCCTAAAGAATTATCCTGGGGGAGCCGAAAAAGCAGACTATTTGAATGCTTTGGGTGTTTTTCACTGGTTCAAGGGCCGTCACGACAGCGCAATACATACTTTTATGCCCATTATTTCCATGAATGAAACCCCTGATATGTTGTTCAGGCTGGCCAGAGCGTACAACAATATTGGCGCTTTATTCATCAGGAAAGAAATGTATGACAGTGCAGTAAACTACCTGAATGAAGCGCTCAGGATTGACATTGAAAGAAACAATGAATACGGCATTGCAAAAACTTATTACGACCTGAGCGTTGTGTACAGCAGGCGGGGATGGTACGAACAGGCTTTGCGCTATCAGTTGCAATCAATTGAAATGACCGAGAAAGTAATGGATACTATGCGGCTGATACACGGATATAATGTACTGGGCAATATTTATACAAGACTTAGTGACAAAGACAGGGCTTTGGAATCTTATCAAAAAGCGCTTGATCTGAACACCGGATATGACAAGATCAACAACCTGCCAAACATTTATAACAACATCTCAGCTTTGCTTTCAGCTTATCCTGATGATTTTGATAAGGCAATTGAGTACGCTAATAAAGGGATTATTGAATCTGCAAAAATAAACGACTATGAAACATTGTGTATGTTGCATGTAAATATCGGCGGCGCTTTTAGCTCGGTAAACAAACCTGCTGAAGCTTTGAGCCAGTATTATCTTGGCCTTAAGCATATGAAACAAGCCGGAAGGGTTAAACATGTTGAAGGTTTGTATTATCACCTTGCCTCTGCGCATATGGCTCTGGGAAATTACGATTCAGCAAGGTACTATGCCCATAAAAGCCTGGATATTGCGCAAACAACAAAATCCATCCGTTGGCAGCATCAGGCTTTGTTTCTGCTGGCATCAGCCGACAGTACAGCAGGAAACTACAAAGGCGCTTTTGACAAATATAAAAACGCAGTAGCGCTGCGCGACAGCATCTGGAATATCGAAAACAGAAACCGAATAGCAGAACTTCAGATTATTTATGATACTGAAAAGAAAGAACTTGAAAACCAATCGCTTACCGAGCGTAACAAGCTTAATTACAGGGTTATTAAAAACCAGAGATATATTATTATACTCATTGCTGCCCTCATTGTGCTGATAATAGCTATTTTGTTCAGGGAAAACAGGTCCAAAACAAAAATCCTCAGGCAGCATGCTGCAATCATCAACCAGCAAAATGAGATACAGGAAAAAAATATCAAGCTAGAAGAGCTTAACAAAACAAAGGATAAGTTTTTCTCGATTATTGCACACGATCTTCGGGGGCCATTTTCATCGCTGAACAACCTGCTTAATCTGCTTGATGATGAATTCAACGAAATGAACGATACTGAAAAACAAACTATCATACATGCATTGCGGCAAAACAGCACAAATACCTTAAATCTTCTTGAGAACCTCCTCGATTGGGCCAGGTCTCAAATGGGGAAAATTGAGAACAATCCACAAAAAATTGATTTACACAAAGTTGCCAGCCAGGTAATTGATATCCTCAGATCGCGGGCCGAACAAAAACAAATCCAACTGATCAATGAAATACCTGATTTTTCGTATGCTTTTGCCGACAAAAACATCGCCCAAAGCATTCTTATCAATTTGATAAACAATGGCATTAAGTTTTCTGAAAGAGGAGGCCTCGTTCAAGTGTCCTCCAATACATCAGAGGATGAAATCGAAATCAACATCATTGACCAGGGCATCGGAATCCCTGAAGATAAAGCTGCAAATCTTTTCGTACTGGGTTCAAACTTCAAACGTCCCGGAACCGCCAACGAACCAGGAACCGGACTCGGCTTACTTATGGTTCATGAGTTTCTGAAAATTGCAGGGGGGAAGATTATCGTAAAAAGCACGCCCGAAAAGGGAAGTAAATTCACCTTCACCTTACCGGCACTCAAGGAATAACATCAATGTCCTTTTCCGGTGCCCGCCAATTTTCTCTTTTCAAATACCCATTCATACCAAAAACCAATGTGTAGCACCATAAATTATATTAAGATGGGTGTTTTTACGTTTAAAGCTTGTTTATACCTGTGAAATATTTATGCGAGACCTGATATTATTCCTGGCCGGATTCATTCTTCAGACCACAATTCTGACTGCCCAAACCCAATACCCTACCGGATACTTTCGCAGCCCCATTGACTTCACCCCTTCCCTATCTGGAACCTTCGCAGAGGTTCGCAGTTCACATTTTCATTCCGGAATTGATTACAGAACCCAGGGTGTGGAAGGCAAGCCTTTGTATGCTGCTGCCGAAGGCTTTGTTTCAAGAATCCGGATTTCCCCCACAGGCTTCGGAAAAGCCATTTATATTGAACACCCAAATGGCTTTACAACGGTTTATGCGCACGTAAGGAATTTCATTCCACGCATTCAGCAATACGTTGTAAATGAGCAGTACAGAAGAGAGTCGTTTGATGTTGACCTGTATCCCGAACCCAATACGATCAAAGTAGAAAAAGGTGAGATTATCGCTTTTGGAGGTAACAGCGGAACTTCAAGCGGGCCTCACCTCCATTTTGAGATCAGGCACACCCGCAATCAAAACCCGGTCAACCCATTACTTTTCGGGTTGAACATTCATGATGATATCCCTCCGGTAATTCAGGCAGTAAAGGTTTACCCGATTGGCAATTACTCAACGGTAAACGGCCAGCACAATCCGGTTATATTCGAAGCAACAGGAAACCACGGCAGATATAAACTCGTGAATGAAAAATCAATTCATGTTTCGGGCGATTTTGCAATTGGGATACAGGCTTACGACACCCACAACCATAGCAACCTGAGGAACGGATTCAAGAACTTAAGCATTTTCATTGACAATGAACTTTCGTTTCAATACCGCATTAATGAATTTTCTTTCTCCGAAACCCGTTATGTTAATGCAGTAATTGATTATGAAGAATTTATGCGAAGCAAACGGCGTTTCATCCAAACCAGGGTACTCCCAAACAATCCCCTTAATATTTACCCCGTGGTCAGTCAGGGAGGCGTATTCTCCTTTGCCGGACAAGGGAATCATAAAGTAAAAATTGAGGTAAAAGACGCTTCAGGCAACACAGCCATCCTGCAGTTTAAAATTGCCACCGAGCAACCAACTGACTTTTACGCTACTGAAAGCAGGGATGACAAACGTTCCCATTTCAGATTTGACCAGGTTAACAGATATCAGACTGAATTATTTGTGCTCGAAATACCTGCTTTGGCTCTTTATGAAGACCTCTTGTTTGAGTTTGGCATGGAGGAAAGCGCATTGGAGACGGTGGCCCCGCTTTTTCATGTCCATAACATTTACACCCCCTTGCATCGCAGTTTGACAATCGCTATAAAGCCTGAAATCAAAAATGCCGATCATTTGGGAAAAGCGCTGGTTGTGAGAATGGACGACAAAGGCGAATGGGTACCGGAAGGCGGTGAATACATTGACGGATATATCAAAGCAAGCGCCAGGGCTTTCGGAACATTCTCCCTCATGTTGGATACCATTCCGCCGGTAATTTTACCGGTAAACATTGCAAATAATAAAACTCTTGGTAATCAAAATGGTATACGCATGAAAATCAGCGATGCACTTTCGGGCATCAAATCATACCGGGGAACAATGAACGGTTCATGGATACTGATGGATTACGATCCGAAAAACGAACTACTGATATATGAGATAGATGCCCGCATGCAAAAAGGCGCCAATTTATTCAGGCTTGAAGTGGAGGATATGGTCGGAAACCGTTCAGTTTATGAAGCAACGCTTAATCTTTAGATTATTACCATAGATTACCAGCAATTTTAATTTGCTATATTCTATCTTTGCGCAATGGAACAGAACATATTGATAATAGATTTCGGATCGCAATACACGCAACTGATTGCGCGCCGCATACGTGAACTTAATGTTTACTGCGAAATTCACCCATGTACTGATATCCCCCCGGTAAATGCGGAATGTAAAGGTGTAATCCTTTCAGGAAGCCCTGCCTCAACCCACGATCATGACGCTCCCCTGCCTGATTTGAGCCCTTTGGGATCAAAAGTACCCGTTCTCGGTGTATGTTATGGCGCCCAATATCTGGTTAAGCTCAGGGGCAGCGAAATCATTCCTGCCAAAATAAGGGAATACGGGCGCGCCAACCTCTCCTTTATCCACAGCCAAAACCTGCTGATGAAGGGAATGACTGAGGGCTGCCAGGTATGGATGTCGCACGGCGATACAATCAGAAGCACACCTGAGGTGTTTGATGTAATTGCAAGCACCCGCGATGTAGAAGTTGCAGGCTACCAGATTAAAAACTCCAATATTTTTGGTATTCAATTCCATCCGGAAGTGTACCACACAACAGAAGGCAAAACACTTCTCCGAAATTTTGTTTATGATATCTGCGGTTGCCTGCCCGACTGGACTCCTGCTTCGTTTATTGAGATGACCATCAGCCATATCAGGGAAACGGTTGGAAACGAAAATGTTGTGCTTGGAATCTCCGGAGGTGTTGATTCTTCGGTGGCTGCCGTGCTGATGCACAAAGCCATTGGCAAGCAATTGCATTGCATTTTTGTTGACAACGGCCTGCTCAGGAAACACGAATTTGAAACTGTCCTGCATACCTATCAGGACATAGGCCTTAACATACGTGGCGTGGATGCTTCTTCCAGGTTTCTGGATGCACTGCATGGAATCTCCGATCCCGAACTGAAACGCAAAGCCATTGGTAAAACATTTATTGAGGTTTTTGACGATGCCGCCCATGAAATCCCTAATGCCAAATGGCTGGCTCAGGGCACAATCTATCCCGATGTAATTGAGTCGGTGTCGGTGAACGGGCCTTCGGCAACCATCAAATCGCATCATAACGTAGGCGGGTTGCCCGATTATATGAAACTAAAGATAATTGAACCCCTAAAAACCCTGTTCAAGGATGAAGTGCGTAAGGTAGGAAGGGAATTGGGGATCAATCCGATGCTGATCAACCGCCATCCTTTTCCCGGCCCGGGACTTGGAATCAGAATACTGGGAGAAATCAACCAGGAAAAGATCAGGATTGCTCAGGATGCAGATGATATTTTTATCAGTGCGTTGAAAGAACACAACTGGTATGACAAAGTATGGCAGGCGGCTGTGATCCTGTTGCCGGTTCGTTCGGTTGGTGTGATGGGTGATGAAAGAACCTATGAGTTTGTTGTGGCGCTTCGCGCTGTGGGTTCAACCGATGGAATGACCGCCGACTGGATCCATCTTCCATACGAATTTCTGGCCGAGGTTTCCAACCGCATCATCAATAAGGTAAAAGGGGTTAACCGGGTTGTTTATGACATAAGCTCAAAGCCACCAGCAACCATTGAGTGGGAATAGAGTCGGCATTTCAGCGCAAATACTCATACCAGGAGTTGAGAAACATGGAAATATCAATCAGGGAGCATTTTGGAGCGGTGTAAGGTGTATAAAATGAATTCTTAATTTAGCCGTTGATAAAAATAAAACCATGAGTATAATAAAAAGATGCTGCCTGATTTTTGCGACAGCAGTTTTCTCTCTTATTTCATTTTCCTATGCCCAGGTTGCGGTACCCCGTTCGGAAATCACTGAAACCATTGATGGAAAGGAATACTACATCCACATGGTCAGGCAGGGGCAAACCCTTGAGGCTATTGCCGAAACCTATCAGGTGAGTTCCAGGGAGATCAACGAAGCCAACCCGGCGCTTAAAGGAAACATCAATACAGGAAGTATTATCCGGATCCCAAAACAAACCACCGAAGCCAGGCAGGCTGGGATAAGCAGTTCTATACCTGAAAGAATACAGGAATCACGAAGTGAAGGAAACACACACACGGTTGCTGCCCGGGAAACATTTTTTGGGATCGCACGTATTTACAACATTACAGTTGCGGAACTGCGGGCTGCAAATCCGGGAATTGAATCTTTGCAACCCGGACAGACACTCATTATCCCACAGCAAGAAAAACAACAGCAGCAACAGGAAATACCATCTTACGTTCCTCAGGAAACCCACCTCCAGCAGCCTCAGCCAGAAACGAAACAAGGGGTTTATACCGTACAAACCGGTGAAACGTTGTTTTCTTTGTCAAGGCGCTTCGGGCTTAGTGTAGAGGAATTGATTGACCTGAACCCGGAACTCAGAGACGGCCTCAAAGCCGGGCAAAGCATCATTGTGAGAAAGCCTGAAGAAACAAAACCGGATTACCAGATCATTACCCGGCAGGATACTATAGTAAGTTATAATTACCACAGGGTACGCCGTGGAGAAACACTTTACAGTCTCGGCAAGAAATATGGGCTTAGCGTTGAGGAATTGCTGAAACATAATCCACATGTGGCCGAAGGTCTGCAACCCCGCCAGGTTATGCAAATACCTGTTTACGAAATCAAAACACGCAGGGTGGTGCATGAGCTGATCCCTGTTGAACCGGTTGAAACACCCTATGATACAGTTAAAGATGTTTTTATCCCGGAAGATTGCATTCCACTGACTTATGATGGGAAAAAATTCAACATCGCCCTCATGCTTCCTTTTTTTCTCGATTCTCAATTGGCAGAAACTTCCCCGACTGACACCCTGAATCCTTTGCCGCCGCCAAACCCCAACCGGATTTATGACTTCATGCAGTTTTACTACGGAGCCATGATGGCTGTTGACAGCCTCAGAAACAAAGGCTTGAATGCAAACCTTTTTGTTTACGATGTTGACAACACACCTCAGAGTCTTGAAAGAGTAATGAAAAAGCCTGAATTACCCTCAATGGATCTGATTATCGGGCCTCTGTTTGCCGGCAACTTCGACCTTATGGCACGGTTCGCAAGGGAACATAAGATAAGTATTGTGAACCCCCTTTCGGTCCGCAGCGAATTTCTGATCAGCAATCCGAACGTCGTTAAAGCACAACCCACAACCAGGGAGCAGGTCAATCTGATTGCCGGTTTCATCAGTGAGCGATTCAGTGATCACAACATAATTGTGGTAAGGCAGTACTCCTTCAGTGAAAATGACGCACTGGCCGTTTTCAGGAACGAACTGGCAAATTTTACCCTGAATGATGTAATCTACATCCGCGACAGCTTGAACGGCATCATACGGTATCTTGACAACGAAAGGCCCAATGTTGTGATCGGGCTGTCAAACGATAAAGTTTTCAGTATTGAACTTGTCAGGAAACTTAATGATATACGGGCCGACTTCAACATCACCTGTTTTGGAATGCAGGAATGGGAAGATTTTGCCCTCGATACTGATCATATCGTGAACCTCAGGCTGCATCTTCCCTCCTACAGCTTCATTGACTATAATTCTGAGGGTGTCAAACGTTTTATCGCTTCATTCAGGATCCGGTACGGGGTTGAACCTCTTCCGCACCGTTTCGCTTTCGCAGCGTTTGATGTCACTTATTATTTTATCAACGCACTCATGAAATACGGGAATACTTTTCAGGCCTGTCTTCCTTATTACAAACACCGGGGCCTTCAGTTGCCGTTTGAGTTTGCACCACAACAATGGCACGGACTGGAAAATAAGGGATTGTGTATCTACAGGGTTGATAACTTTAAACAAGTGGAAGTATACCCCAGATAAAGGCATATCGCTTTAAGCAAACTTTGGCGGCTAACGTTTTCTGATCACAGCAATCAGTAGCAAAATATTAAGCATCAGGCTTATAGCAAGCGTTAATTTCAACATGAAATCCTGCTTCTTCATTTTGTGAATCAAACCATTCATAAACTTCAGGGGCGGGTGACCGCGGACTTCTGCGGCTGTGGCGGCCATTTCTTCTGAAAGGGCAATATGCTTCCTGAGATAAGTATAAGCCTGATCGAAATTATTCAGCCTGATATGTGTGTGAACCATTTTCTCATAATTTGCACGAAGCATCTGAGAAAATTGCAGGTCCTGAGCAATTCTCAAACTTTGTTCAAAATAATCCAGTGCTTTTTCCGGATCGTGCTTCAACAACAGGTTCGAACCTATATCATGAAAACGCATAGAAAGGCCACGCCTGTTGTTTAGTTCCTGGTCAATCTTAAGCGCCTGAAAGTAAAAAGTGATTGCCTGATCATGGTTGCCCAGTGATTCCTGTACCGAACCGATCATAGCCAGGCTGTTTGCCATTCCCTGTCTTTCGCCCAGCTCTTCGCGAATCAGCAACGCATCAGTAAAGTATTCATTTGCAAGCATCAGATTATCTTCCAGAAACTCAATCCCGCCAAGATTATGCAAAACAATTGATTTTGAGTACAGATCGTTTAATTCAACAGCAATTTCCAGGGCCGGCTCAAGGTAGGTTCTGGCCTCATTGTATAACCGGACGGCCTCATACACAGCGGCTATATTAATCAAACAATCCAGAACATCAGTCTGGCTGCCAAGCCTTTTGTAAAACTCCAGGGAACTCCGGTATTGCTCAATTGCCTGTGTAAACCTGCCGGTATAATAATAAATATTGCCAATATTAAAATGTGTAGCGGCTACGCCTTCATCGTCGCCAAGTTCAAGGTCCAGCTCAATGGATTGATGATAAAAAACCATGGCCTGCTCATATTGACCCTGTTCCTGCATAAGCAGTGCGAGATTATGAAAAATGGATGAGGATCCACTCAAATCGCCCATTGACTCATAGATCTGGAATGCATTTTTATAATATGCCTCAGCTTGTTCATAGAAACCATTAAAAAAGCTTATTACGCCTAGATTTTTGTAAGACGTAGCAATGCCTTCTTCGCAATCCATTTCTAAAGACATTTCCAGTGCTTTTCTAAGCATTCTTTCAGCAGCATGGCGGTCAGAATTTCTGATTATTGACGCTTCCTGATTAATTCTCAAAACCTCATCACAGTTGCCTTCACGCAATGAATAATCCTGCGCAGAAAGGTTGATTGCAAAACATAAGCATAAAACTATGCCGAACAAAAATGAAGTAAATATGTAAATCGGGGATTTATTCATCGGTTTTCATACTGAAATCAAAATATGGAATAAGTTTCTGATACAAGGCATCATGCATAAGGGGTATGCCATACAACTGGGCATCTGAGATGTACTTCCCAAGCTTTACCCGCTGGTCAACAATTGACTTGGCCAGATAAAAATCAATGTAGGGGTGAGAAGTCAACTCACCAACTTCGGCCTGATTGATATTTATGGTTTTCATGGCGCTTTGATCAAAATAAAACCTCTCTGCAACCAATTGGAAACGTGTGCTGTCCATGCCAAAGACCTCCATTAGCTGATCGGCGGAATGAAAACCACCCAGCAGATCGCGATACCTGATAATGCGGCGCGCAAAAACAGGCCCTATTCCGCTAACCTGAATGAGTTGGAGTGAATCAGCGATGTTGATGTTTACAGCGGGGGGGGTGGCCCTTGAAGATATACGGTTGCTTTTATCAGATTCCGGTTTCAACTCTTCCAACTTCCCGGTCTTAGCTTCTGCAGTTGGTTCCGGAATCAGGATATAGGGTTCCAGGATTGCATATTCTTCGTCGCTGATGGAATAAATGCGGCGAAAATCTTCTTTCCTGGAAAATCTGCCCCCGCTTGAGCGGAAGTTCTGAAGGTTGCGTACCTGCCTTGTGTTCAAGCCCATTTTCAGAAAGTCTTCTTCGCTGGCAAGATTTGGATCGAACGGAAATGGATGCAGCTTGAGTTCAGCGATCTCCCTCTCGGGCTGTATAAATGCAGGAGCAGAGGCTGAGGCCTGCGCTTTCTCCCTTGCAAGCCTTTGTGATTTTTCAAAAGCCAGAACCATGCGTTCGAACTCAGAAAAGTCATGCTCGTTATGTGTTTGAACAAAGGGCAGGATAAATCTTGTAATCATTGCAGCAAGCAACAATACAAGGAGCACAAAAATGCCTCTGAGGTCTTTTCGTGTAAAAGAAAAGTATTCCTTTAGATCGTGCAGCATTGTCTCTCGTGGTTTGGGAATGATTCGACAATGTAAAGATAGAAAAATAAACGGGTGAAAAACAAATGCAATGTCAGGCAAAAGTTTTTCAAATATCCATTGTGGTTATAACAATTCTTTTTTCCGTTTTTTCAGGTTCCCTAACAACGGACTTCTTCATGCCACGGGTATTGATCACCGCATCTTCCAGCGCACCGGTAATATAATTGTAGCCATCAATCAGCCTGGTATTGAGGGGTTGAAACGGTTCGGTCTGGGCATTTACCTGCAATGTCTCGATGCCAAAAGGTTCGGAGCAAATAAATTCTTCCGGAATTTCAACTATCCTGTGAGCCAGATGGGTGGGTATGTAATAATTGTCGAGCAGTATCACGCTTTGGTTATCGGAAAGGTGATAAACCATTCTGATATAACACTCCTTGTTTGCGCGTATGTAAACCTTCATGATTTCATCCTTGACAAAAAGAAGGTTACCGGAACCCTTATTGGTCCACACCTCCAGGTTTAAGTCACCGCTAATGATTTCATCTGTCTCAAAAACCTTGAGTTTCGAATAAGCCTCTTCAAAGTTGGCCGGAAGCCATTCCACCCGGTTGTTTTGCAACCATTTTTTAGGCAAAAACGCTTCGGAAGCAGCAATAATAATACCATCATTGTCAATCATGTTTGCGATGATTTTCAAATCATTTCCGGCATCCCAAAAAGTGCCCGATATGATTGGAAGCCGCTGGTTGCCATGCGGTTCCATAACTATTTGCCAGGAAGCTTCTTTTACCAGTTGCGACTGGAGCAAAAGCTGGATTTGTCGTGCCAGCGGACTTGCCATCCGGCTGTCCTGAAAAGTGAAATACCGGATCCTCACAGCAGTTTCAGGCTTGCCGGTTTGCTCCAGCAACCCCCTTACTAGAAAAAGGCAGGCATCCTCCAGCGTATTGTGTTCACTACGCTGCGCCTGCCTGATTATGGCCTCAATATCACTGTTTAACTGATTTTTACGCACAATCTGAATATCCTGTTCCACTGCATTTCGTGCCTGCAGGGCAATCAACACTTTCTGGGCTTGTTCAATATTGGCTAAAAGTGAAGCAACTCCGTTTACAATCCGCAGAGCTTCCCGGTTGTCATTTTCAGAAAGCAATGACCGGGCTACAGCAAGTTTAGAATCTGCCTCTGTAAGAATTAGCTCTATCTGGTTCCGGTAATATTCGTAAATGTTATCTCGTTTGGCATATGCCAAAGCGTAACCTGTTTTTGAACGCGTGTCGTATGTTGTTTCAATTTTCAGACCCACCAGATCAAGTTGCGAACCGCTGCTGCTTGTGCTTTGAAAACTCAGCGAAAAATCAAGATCGGTTTGTTTGGTCAGCAATTCCGTTTCTGATTTAACACTTACCTGAACATATTCAATAAGTTGGGTCTTTGCATAATTCTCAAGGCGCCGGAGCAAATCATGCGGTTTCTCCTGCTGAACATTCACTTCAGAGGCAAAGCCTGCAAGGAAGTCATTGTTATTGTATTGGGATTCACGAACGGATTTGTCGGCCCAATCCGGTTTCTGGCTTATAGCCTGAACAGTGGTCATGGTAAAGTACACGATGACAACAAGTGTTTTCAACAGTATTTTCATATGCCCGGGAAATAATTGAGTTTATATTTACAAACTGATAAACAAAGTATTACAAAAAACCATCCTTAAAACGGATTAACGTACGATTCCGATCGGAAAGTCCTGGCCAAATCCATATCCGGTTGGAAATTGCGGCTGCCCCTTATGCTGCCTGGAGAGTTCCGGAACGAGATCTTCGATGCAGGCTTTGAGCAAATTGACTGTAATCCTTCCATCCAATGATTTACATGCTCCCTGAAAAGCTTGTAAGATAGAATAAGTAAAAATCCCATGTCCGAGCGTTTCAACTTCCGTTGCATATTGCTCACTGCCGCTGGCAGCAATAATGAATGTGCCCGTACTTCTCGAAAGCTGTGCAATGGCCTTCTCTTCAGCGGCTCCTCTAACCATCATGGATTGCAGAGCTCCACCACTCTGACAAGCATCAAGGATGAAAAGCTGTTTTTGAGGTCGTAAACTTTTAGAAATCTCAGCAAGTTCTGATGCCGAGATGCCTTTTCTCATTAATAAATCATCGGCATCATACATCTTTGTAATATCATGAGGTACAAGAAAGAATTCTGACTTTAAGTCTCCCATACCGGAACTCATCACACCATGTCCTGCATAATAAAATACAAATACATCCTCAAACTTAGCTACTTGCCTGATACTGTCTATGGTAGCTTTTATATTCGATTTTGTAGCGTTGCTGTTGTAGACCTTCTTGATAAAACGATCAGAGAAAATCCCGGAAGCTCTGGCATCTAATGCATCAACAAAGGCCTCAGAATCGCTGATTGCATAATTTAAGTTGTATCTTGGGTTCGCATATTCATTCAATGCAACAGAAATGATGTGCATGGAGGGCTTCCCGATGCTTGTTGCTTTATGATGAACAACAATTTGGTCTCTCAGCGACTCAACCCTTTGCTGACTATAAGCCAGAGCATGAAAATGATTCTCGCCATCAGCCAGATATACATTAAAATTAAGGGTTTCTGAATTCCCTTTGGACGATTTAGGTTTGAATCCCCTTTGAGTACCATCAATCAACTTTCCATTATGATATAATCGGATTTCATCAACCCCGCCACCCATATCCGTGGCTGTAATTGTGATATTGATCTGTTCATTAACTGATATGTAATCAGGCTGCGGAGAGGTAATTTTTATCTGCGGAGGCAGTTCAAATGCCAAAACAGGTTGCTTAATCTCATCTGGAATCTCCTTACTCTGCATTCTGGTAGCAATAATTCCAGGTTGGTAATGTTTTTCAAAAAGCTGGTCTAACAGAATAATATCTAATCCATCTTGTACGTAAACAGCTTCCCTGGCCAATTGTGGAGATCCTTCAAAAAAACCGTCTGGAGTCCAAAAGATTCCCTCCCCTTCTTTTGTTATTGCGGCAGAATATATTAATCTACACTTTTCAACATCCCATACCTTTATTGTTCCATCATCAGAGCCACTCAGGCAGTATCTCCCATCCGGAGAAAACTGAACGGATCTGACCTGTCCTGTATGACCATAAAACGTTTTGAGTTCTTTTCCCGAAATGAAATCCCAAAGTTTCAAGCTTTGATCGGAAGAACCTGATAATATATATCTTCCATCAGGAGATATGGTGATATCGTTGATTCCATCTTTATGCCCATAAAGAACTTTCAGAACGTTGAAACCTGACGTACTCCATATCCTGATAGTATTATCCCAGGAGGCTGAAATAAGAAAATTTCCATCAGGAGAGAAAGTAATGGCTTTTACGGATGAATTGTGGCCCCTCAGTGTTGCGACTTCCAGACCATTATGCAGATTCCATATTTTGATAAAGTTGTTCCAGGTGCCGGCAGCAACCCATTTACTATCAGGTGAGATACTTACAGATTCTACCATATTTCCCACCTCCAATCCGTCGAATTTTCTCAGTAATTTACCATTGCTTGCCTCCCACAGGATGAGGGTGTTATCATTGCTGCCTGAGGCAATATATTTACCATCGGAAGAAACAACCAAATCATTAATCCTATTTTTGTGCCCCGCCAACAATCCGGCTGATTGATAATTGCTGGTATTCCACCGGATAATGCTCTTATCATCTGCTCCTGATAACAGGTTTTTCCCATCGGGGGCAAAAGCAACTACACCGACAGATTTATCATGACCTTCGAGCAACCGTATACTATTGCCTGTATTTACATCAAAGCATTTTACAGCATTATCATAAGTACCTATAGCCAGCATTCTTTGATTCGGAGCAATCGCAACACTCCTGACCCTGCTAAAAACAGACGCTAACTGCCCTATTTGGTTACCTGTTGCAATATCCCAAATTCCTATCGTAGCATCCCAAGAACCGGATAGAACTGTTTTGCCATCAGGCATAAAGCAAACAGAGGTGACTTCATCAGAATGGCCACGTAAAGTTTTAATTGTTCTTCCCGTCGAAACTTCCCAAACTTGGATGGTTCGGTCAATAGATGAGGATATTAATAAAACACCATCATCAGAGAATCCTATGGAGCTAATACTTGCATTATGCCCTTTAAGGGTTCGTAGATTCTTGCCCGAAACGAAATCCCATATTACAATGTTCTTATCGTATGACCCAGTAGCAATGAATCTTCCATCGGATGAAACCGAAACAGAGGTAATTCCTGAAGAATGACCTTTTAAACTCTTTACCCGTTTACCAGAATATACTTCCCATATCTGTAGCTTACCGTCCTGAGAACCGGAAATAATGTAATTCCCATCCTGAGAAAAGCAAACCGCATTAACGATAAAACCAACTTTAATAGAAACAATCTCTCTGCCATTTGCCAGATCCCATACTTTGACGGTACCATCCCATGATCCGGATACGATGTGCCTACCGTCTGCAGATGCATCTAATGATAATACTTCATTAGTATGTCCTAAAAATGTTGACTGCAACCTTCTCTCAGCTATATTCCACACCTTTATTGTTTTATCACCTGATCCTGTGATTATAAATTTGTTATCCGGTGTGAAACATACGGCACCAACCTGGCCAGAATGACCAGAAAAAGTAATTAACTCTTTTTGTAGTGCCACATTCCAAAGCTTAGCTGTTTGATCCATTGATCCAGTTGCTACATATTTCCCATCATAAGATTTTGCGACCGAAAGAACACGGCCGCTATGGCCGATCTGTACTTTAATATCAGGCTGGGCTGGTAATACGTATACCAACGTAGCCATTAGGGTGGTGATGATTATAGAGCGTTTCATAATCCAAATGAGTTATAAGTGTTAAAAGAAGCTTACAGTAATAAACGTAATCAGAGTAAATCGGGCATTGAATATTATAATGCAACTTGTTAACGTACAATATTTTGCAATAACAACTCTTAATCTATGTCAAATATCAACCCACTGAATTAATTGAAGTATCTAATCCACTACACCATTTGTCTGACCTCATGAATAGAATATTCTGCTTGATTATTTAATCATAGGTTACCATAATTGACCATTTTAGCAATCCAGCATATGTTTGTATAAGCTACAGTTAATGTAACTAATATTATTCCCAATACCCAATCTGGAATTCGCAATTTATAACTCCAGCCGAGTGTCGAAGCCTTAAATTTGAAGTATGGTAAATAGAAAACATGGCTAAATTACTAAAATCAATTGCAAATGACATCAAAACGTATAAAAAGTTTTATGCTGATTATCAAAAAATTAATCGCGGTAGCGATGAAAAAAAGAAGTGCACAAAAAGTCCACCCGCAAGCCTTCTATTTATACTTCCTGATTTCTCCTGATTTGATCCTTTTCAGGTAACACTTTACATCACGCCGAACTTCCGGGGCCATGATCAACAGGCCAAGAATATTGGGAAAAGCCATTGCCAGGATCATCATATCGGAAAAATCAACCACAGCGCCCAATTCTGATGAAGCCCCAACAACGATACAGGCCAGAAACAATACACGGTAAACGGTATCGGAAACTTTGCGGTTACCGAAAAGCTTTTCAGAAAGACCGCCAAACAGATAATCAAAGCCTTTGATTCCGTAATACGACCACGAAATCATGGTGGAAAAGGCAAAAAGGAAAATCGCCAGCATGAGTATGTAGGGAAACCAGGTAAAAACCGTACTGAAAGCGGCAGAAGTAAGCGCCGCCCCTTCAAGGCCCAGCGGGTTATCATGCATTTCGGTGAAGATGATTACCAGTGCGGTCATGGTGCAAATCACTACGGTATCAATAAACGGTTCCAGCAAGGCAACAAAACCCTCTGAAACCGGTTCTTCTGTTTTTACTGCCGAATGTGCAATGGGTGCAGAGCCAACACCAGCCTCGTTCGAAAATGCGGCTCTCTGGAAACCGACTATCAGCACTCCGATAATCCCGCCTTTGAGCGCATCGGGGCTAAAGGCGCCCTGAATGATAAGCGCAAAAGCCGATGGGGTATCACGGAAATTAATCAGAATGATAATCAATGCCGTGACCACATAAAGTATCGCCATAAAGGGAACAACTTTACTGGTAACATTGGCAATACTTTTAATACCGCCAATTATAACCGCCCCAACCAGGATTGCCAACACAACACCATACCAGAATCCATAATTAGAAATGGATGGGATGATGTACATAAATTGCGAAAACGACTGGTTCGCCTGAAACATATTTCCCCCGCCAAACGAACCTCCGATCACAAGTATGGAGAAAATCACAGCGAGCACTTTTCCAAGAAACCCCAGGTTGCGTTTTTTCAGTCCTTTGCTGAGGTAATACATTGGCCCCCCGGAAACGGAACCGTCGGGATTGATGTTGCGATATTTTACCCCAAGCGTACATTCCACGAATTTTGAAGTCATCCCGAGTAGTCCTGCTACGATCATCCAGAATGTGGCGCCAGGACCGCCAATGATAATGGCAATGGCCACGCCTGCAATATTACCCAGCCCCACCGTAGCTGAAAGCGCTGTTGCAAGCGCCTGAAAATGGCTTACTTCACCTGAGTCATCCGGATTATCATACTTTCCCTTCACAATTTGTATGGAATGAATAAATCCGCTGATGTTGACAAATTTGAGATAAACCGTGAAGAAAACGGCTCCCACTACCAGCCATACCACCACAAGGGCGATGGGTTTTTTCACGGGTTCTCCGTTCTCATTCAGAATCGGTACACCCGAATCATCATATACCACAGGATCGTATATTCCCAGGGCAGCAAACGGATCGTAAAACAATACCTTGCCAATCGCTTCCACTATCGGAACGAAAAAATTGTTTACCCGCTGACTTAATGTAACACCTTCATATTCAGCGCTTATCTTCTCCTGTTTATGTTGCTCCCGAAGTGTGTCAGAAACCATATATACTTGTGAAACGGCCGTATAGGAGCCTAACAGAATAAAACAGATGAAGAGGATTCCCGGTAGTTTTTTCATGAGTAGGGCATTTATGGTTTCAGGAAGTGTTCAGCATTTCGGACAACAAAAATGAATAAAATGATGGGAAAATGAAAAGAAAAATCAATAAATCGTATTTTTATTTCAGGAGTTCGCTGCCGATGCGGCAATGCAAACACTTTTTCTTATCGCAACTATTTTGCTTTAGCTGAAGCAAGCCCTGTGTGGTGAAAGCATCCTCAGCCCTGATGCCCAATGATTTCCACTTCTCAATTATGGTATTGTTCTCAGGGGGAAGTTGCTCAAGCAACGAAAGCGCTTTCATTTTGTACTCTTCCTTTTTATAAAAGTCGCCATAAAAAAACAGCAAGGGAATCACCGTGTTGATAATGATGAGGTCAATGCTTTGGTCGCCAAGAAATTTTTCTTTTGATACCGGAGCCGGCTTATCAAACAGATAATGGTTATCCCAGTACTTTCCAGCCTTTTTACTGAATACCAGCCTGATATCATCAAGTTTATCCGATTCCAGAACCAGCGAAAACAAAGCTGATGTGGTTTGCATCACCGCGGCAAACTGAGCCAACCTGATGGTTGGAAAGGCCGGTGGCCTGAGGCGCATGAATTTCCAGAGAGAAGCATCCAATGGTTGAAGGCTATATTTGTTTTGCAGAAACATATACTCTTCCTTGAGTCTGCGAGGGTAATCATCCCTGAAGCCGGGCTCAAGCAATCCTGCCTGGCCAAAAAGCAAGGCCTCAATCTGAAACGGCTGGTACTGATGCCTGATTATGATATTGTGCGGAAGGGATGCTGCCAGCATTTCAAATGGCAGCGTATTGATTTTCAATCCAAAAGAACGCGCCAGCATACGATAGAACACTTCCTCCCAGTTATTGCCGGTGTTTTCAAACACAGTCCTGATCTGGCCTGCCCGCAAAAGAAGGCGATCAATCAACTGATGCTCAATACATGATCTGACCACAATTTCCGGGCAGTGCCGGATGCTTCCCGCGCAGGGAACCCAAAGTTTCGAACCCATAAGCTCCCTGTATTTTTCATACAGTTGAACCGGAATCAGATCATTGCACTCAAGGCATGGTACCGGAAGACTGTTGGCACGCATCACCGGTTTATCATGGTTCAAAACCACATGCAGTATCACATTGTTATAGGCGTTGTCCTCATGATGCCCGTGCTCGTACCAGGAAGAAGACTGAAGGTGGATTTCCACATTTCCCGCCCAAAGTGTATCCCCAATCTTCAAACGGGCATCAAAAAAATCAGGCCCTGAGTCAGGATTGTGCACGCCTGCTTTAACAACCTCGATATGAACACCTTCCGTTGTTATCAGGGGTTGCCGGAACAAGCGGTACTTCCATAAATAATGCAGGAATTCCTCTTTCATTATTTTTTTCTGAAAATTAGTAAAAAAAAGTGATGCCCAACAAAAATATGCTATATTTGAAAAAAGTTTTACACACCTTCCCAAGTTTGGGTGGGGAAATAAAACAAACGATTGCATGGATCATTAAAATTTGTTAATTTTGCAGGCGCAATCTGCGGCTAAACTTGTTGATAAGCAATGGATAATGTGAATGTTCTGATTTCGGGGATAGAGTACAAACTCCGGAAACTGAGTGAACAGCACAAAATTACAAAGCAAGTCAATCAGGAGTTGACCGCAAGAATTGAAGAACAGGAAAACCTAATAAACAATCAAAAAACGATTATAAAAGAATTACAGGAAAAAATCAGAACTGTAAGTATTGCAAAAACGCTGGCATCGCGTTCTGAAATAAATGATGCCAAAAAGAAAATTGGAGATATGGTGCGGGAAATTGATAGGTGTATCAATCTTTTAAACAAATAGATTCGGTTAAGGAATAATAAATACATGGAAAAACTGACCGTTACGGTTGTTATTGCCGGAAGGCCTTACAGGTTGACCATTAATAAGCAGGATGAAGAATTGGTAAGAAATGCAGCAAGGATAATAGAAACAAAAATGAAAGACTATGCCACCGACTATGCTTTTAAAGACCATCAGGATTTGCTGGCGATGGTGGCACTGCAGTTTGCTACTTCAACCCTGAATTATGAGAAGGATTCTGATTTCAGAGATCATCATCTTCATCATAAACTTATTGAAATTGACCGTTTGATTACGGAAACACTTAACTAAAAGATTGATCTGCAACGTTCTTTGAAAAATAAAAGCATAGCCCGCATTAATTCAAAGTAGTTTGGAAACTCAACATATTCTACTTAAGAGCAAAGCTTAGAAGTTTCTAGAACAGGCCTCAATCCAGGTTTACCTGGATTCACAATACGTTGTGACAGTGGACGTTCGAAAGACTCGGCAGCTCTAATCGTGTCGTTTGGGGTTTCCCTAAACGCTGAATTAATTGCGGGCTTTTTCATTTTAACCTTTTTTTAGGATAAAACTGACAACTCCATCTTTTCCCCACCCAATTATTTACCCTTACTAACAACATACTCACATGGATGCATTATCAATAGTAATTGGAGTTGTTGCTGGAATTGCCATCGGATTACTGGTAGCCAGCACCCTGGGTCGAAAAGCCCTGAACAGAAAAAGCAGGCAGATGCTGAAAGAAGCAGAGGAAAAGGCAGAGATGCTGAAAAAAGATAAGATCCTGCAGGCGAAAGAGAAATTCCTTCAACTGAAAGCTGAACACGACAAAATTGTTCAGGAAAAAAATTCGGAACTACAAAGAGCGGAAAACCGTGCAAAACAAAAAGAAGCAGCCATTTCACAGAAACTGGAAGAGCTACAGCGAAAACAAAAAGAGGTTTCTACCATTAAAGCAAATCTGACGTCACAACTTGAAATTGTGAACAAAAAACAGTCGGACCTGGAAAAAGAACACGTCAGGCAAACCGAACTGCTGGAATCACTTTCAGGTATGTCGGCTGCCGAAGCCAAGGCCCAGCTAATCGAATCGCTGAAAGATGAAGCCAGGTCGGATGCCATGACCCAGATCAGGGAAATTATTGATGAAGCCAGACTGACAGCCAACACCGAGGCCAAGAAAATCGTTATTGAAACCATACAGCGAACAGCAGCCGAGCATACCATCGAAAACGCTGTTTCGGTTTTCAACATTGAAAACGACGAGATTAAAGGCCGTATCATTGGCCGCGAAGGAAGAAACATCAGGGCGCTGGAAGCCCTTACCGGAGTTGAGATCATCATTGACGACTCACCGGATGCCATTCTGCTATCGGCTTTTGATCCGGTTCGCAGAGAGATAGCACGCCTTTCGCTGCATAAACTGGTTACTGACGGCCGCATCCATCCTGCACGCATTGAGGAAGTGGTAGCAAAAACAAAAAAACAGATTGAGCAGGAAATTATAGAAATCGGAAAGCGCACCACCATTGACCTGGGCATACACAATATGCACCATGAACTGATCCGGCTCATCGGCAAGATGAAATACCGCTCATCATACGGACAAAACCTTCTTGAGCATAGTAAGGAGGTGGCATTGCTGTCGGCTACCATGGCGGCCGAACTGGGTCTGAACCCAAAGAAAGCCAAACGGGCCGGGCTTTTGCATGATATCGGAAAGGTTCCCGATAATGAATCGGATCTGCCACACGCCATCCTGGGGATGAAACTTGCTGAGAAATACAAGGAAAAAGAAGATATATGCAATGCCATTGGCGCACATCACGATGAAGTGGAAATGGAAACGCTTATTGCCCCCATTGTGCAGGTTTGCGATGCCATTTCGGGCGCAAGGCCGGGGGCGCGCAGAGAAGTGGTGGAATCCTACATTCAGCGGCTGAAAAACCTTGAAGACCTCGCGCTCTCCTACCCCGGTGTTGTGAAAACCTATGCCATTCAGGCCGGCAGGGAGCTAAGGGTTATTGTTGGCGCCGATAAAGTAAACGATAACGAAGCTTCTCAGCTATCATACGACTTGTCGAAAAAGATTCAGGATGAAATGAGTTATCCGGGGCAGATTAAGATTACTGTAATCCGGGAAACACGCGCCGTGAATTTTGCCAAGTAGAAGCAACCTACACAGGGTAGGCTATCCGAACATGATAAATGTTCATCAGTTTCTTTTTTAATATCTTTTTAATCCGGGTAATGTCCCGCATGGTGATGGGGGAATTATCAAACTGGTTGTCGTCAACCTGCTTGTTAATGATGCTTTCAACCAGGCTGTCAAGCTTCTCCTGAGATGGTTTCTTAATGCTACGCGATGCAGCCTCTACCGAATCGGCCATCATCACCACCGCTGTTTCTTTCGAAAACGGGATGGGGCCGTGGTATGTAAAAGATTCTTCGTTGATGGCATCATCAGGGTTCTCTTTTTGATGCATCATGTAAAAATATTCCACCCTGCGTGTACCGTGATGGGTTCTGATAAAGTCAATCAATATCTCGGGAAGATTGTTTCTGCGGGCCATTTCAACGCCTTCAATCACATGGTTGATTATTACTGAAGAACTTTCCTCATAACTGAGTTCATCATGTGGGTTTACACCGGTTATCTGGTTTTCAATGAAGTACAGTGGATTGTTCATTTTGCCGATATCATGATACAAGGCACCGGTGCGAACCAGCAAAGGGTTTCCGCCTATTTCCCTTATCAGCTCTTCGGCGATATTGGCCACCTGCAGTGAGTGCTGAAACGTTCCGGGGGCCTTCTCTGCCAGTTGGCGCAGTAACTTATTATTGGTGTCAGACAATTCAAGCAAAGTCACGTCGGTTGTAAAACCGAATAATTTTTCGAAAATATAAATCAGCGGATAGGCAAGCAGAGTGAGCATGGCATTGCCGCCAAACATCACAAACATATTTAGCTCCATGGTTGAAAAATTGCCTTCCTGCATCAGGTTCATGCCGGTATAAACAGCTACGTAGGTTAGAAAGATCAGCAGGATGCTTTTGGCAAATTGTGAACGCTTTTGCAGGTTTGCCACGCTGATGATGGCGATAATGCCGGCAATAAGCTGAAGGAAAACAAATTCAAAGCTGTTAGGCACCAGGAACCCGGTGATAAAAATGGTAACCAGGTGCACAAAGAGGGCAAGCCGGGTATCAGAAAAAATCCGGATGATGATGGGAACAAGACAAAGAGGAACCAGATAAAGATACCCCGGGTGGAATCGCGCCATATAGCTCAGCACAAAAACCATCATGAGTAAAACCAGCAGCATAAAAACAACCATTTTATTCTGTCTGAATACCTCGGGCCGGAAAAAAATGAGAAAAAGCATAAAAACCGATAAGGCTATCAGAACCAGGATGCTCTGTCCTGCCAAAATTCCTGTGTAAGCTGCCGAGCCACCCACCTGTATTTCATATTCCCGCTTAAAAGACTCCAGAATCTGGTGACGCTCGGAATTAACCAGGTCGCCCTTGGAAATAATGCGCTCGCCTTTTTGGATCATTCCCCTTGCCAGTGATATCCTGTTCAGTGCAGTTTGCCTTTCCCTTTCGGTAGTTGCCGGATCAAACCGGATGTTCTGAACCAGATGGTTCTCCATTATGCCAACAATAAAATCGTACTCCTGAGTGGTAATAACAGAAGCAAGATGCCTTTTCACGAATGCATCTGCTGATTGAATGGTAAAAAAACTTCTCAGCTCCCTTTCGGAAGCAATGTTGTCCTTTAGCAGTACGACCACAAATTCACCGGGCTTACCTTCGATAACAGCGTTCATTTCAATGATACCGGTGTGGGTAATGGTATCGAACAGCCCCAGAACCAGTTCTTCCTTTTTTGCGGCGGTGCTCCGATCTGTTTGCACTGGTAATCTTAACTGAAAACCTTCAAGAAGTTTTCTGCGACTTTGCGCAACGGCTTCACTGTCAAACACAAAGTATGGCTTTAACTGCCTGAGTACCGCATCCTGCTCAAGCGATATTTCTGCTTCGGTCTTTAAAATTGGAAAGTCGAAAGGTGCAATCAGATCTTCATGCATCCAGGGCTTGCCACGCTGAAATTCGTAGCGGAACTTACCTTCTTTCGGGAAAACGCCCACAATAATGGCGGCGGCAAGCAGAAAAAGCAATACGCGGTAAATGATCAGGGAATTGGTTTTCAGAAAAGCGATAATTGTTTTCATTCGCACATTGTTTTGAGTTTGCGAAGGTAGAAAAAGTTGGAAATTAATGTTATGCTTAAGCACGGGAAACAATTCCGGTGCAGCAAGGCAAACAAATTAGTGCTGATTGCGGATACATTCTGACGAATAAACTATTTTTGTCGTAAACATGAGACCGCAATGATATTGTATTCAATCATACCACTACCTCTTAAAGATCCGGTGATCATTTTTTCCCTGGTCTTACTTATTATCCTGCTGTCGCCTATATTGTTGAGAAAGTTAAGGATTCCAAACATCATAGGGCTGATTTTTGCTGGGATCATTATTGGCCCTTTCGGACTGAACCTGTTGCTGCGCGACAGCAGTATTATACTCTTTGGTACCGTTGGTTTGCTCTATATCATGTTCCTTGCCGGGCTGGAAATAGATATGATACAGTTCAGGCGCAGCAGATTGCGAAGTATTGTTTTCGGATCACTAACATTCCTGCTGCCTCAGGTTATCGGAACCCTTGCATCCTATTACTTACTTGGATTCAACATAATTACATCCATATTGCTTGCCAGTATGTTTGCGTCCCATACACTTATCACCTATCCGATAGTTGCCCGCCTGGGTCTCACCAAAACCGAAGCTGTAACGGTGGCGATCGGAGGAACATTGATTACAAATGTTCTTTCGCTGCTTATACTATCTGTCATAGTTCAGGTTAGCAGCGATAATCTGAATAGCTTTTTCTGGTTCAGGATCACTGGTTTATCATTGCTGACGGGATTTCTGATTTTTTGGGGCATACCAAAACTTGGCAGGTGGTTTTTCAGAACTTTTGAGGGCGAAGGATACTCACATTTTCTTTTTTCCCTTGCAGTAGTTTTTCTTTCAGCCTTCCTGGCCCAGATTTCCGGCCTTGAGCCAATTATCGGTGCGTTCCTGGCCGGTCTTGCGCTTAACAACCTCGTTCCACAGAACTCTTCGCTGATGAATCGGATAGAATTTGTGGGGAACACCCTATTTATCCCCTTCTTTCTCATTGGCGTTGGAATGTTGGTTGATGTAAGGGTGCTGTTCGGGGGAACCCAGGCAATAACAGTGGCACTGACAATGATCATCGTTGCAACCCTGACCAAATGGCTTGCTGCCGATGTCACGAAACGGATTTTCAGGTACACCAAACACGAAGGAATGGTTATTTTCGGCCTGACCAACGGGCAGGCAGCCGCAACCCTGGCCGCAATTACAATAGGCTTTAACCTGGGTTTGCTTAACGAACAGGTTTTGAACGGAACCGTCATGATGATCTTAATTACCTGCCTTATTGCTTCGTTTGCAACGGAGTCGGGCGGGCGACACATGGCCATTGCCGAAAGTGAGAGGGTGGCTTTGGAAAAAGACGTGCATGAAAGGATCATGGTTCCAATATCGAATCCAAAAACAATCGGGAATCTCATTGATCTTGCCATTCTAATCAGGGAGCCATCCATGGCCGAACCTATTTTTCCGCTTACCATAGTTAAAGATGATGAGGATGTTGAAAGGCAGGTGCAGCAATCAAAAAAAATGCTTGAACAGGCTGTAAAACATGCTTCGGCTTCAGGAACCAGTGTTCAGCTTGTCACGCGTGTTGATCTGAATATCCCGAGCGGCATTATCAGGGCAATGAAAGAGTTGCAGATCACCACAATCATTATAGGCTGGAATGCCAAAATGTCGGCGCGCGAAAAAATCTTTGGCAGCGTACTGGATAATGTACTGACTGGAAGCACGCAAACTTTATTCGTATGCAAACTTCTGTATGCAGTAAATACTTTTCAGCGCATAAGGGTCTTCGTGCCTCCTTTGGCCCATTACGAGCCAGGTTTCAGCAACTGGCTGCAAATGATAAAAATCCTTAATCAGCAGGCAGGCACTTCGCTTGAAATGACCGGTTCGGCTGCAACAATCAAACAATTAAAACTTATTCTGCCTAAAAGACAGCCTTTTGCAAACCCAAGGTATAATTTTGATGAAACAATGCCCAACCTGAGTAATCTTTCAAAAACGGCCAAAACCGGAGACCTGTTTGTATTTGTCAGCGCCAGGCGAACCAATATCAGCTATCAGAGCTACCTGGACGATATCCCTTATATGCTTTCAAAAAGATTTGATCCGTTCAGCTTCATTGTAGTCTTCCCCGAGCAAACAGCAAAGGGAACGTATGAAAGCGCCCTGCAGCTTGATGATTATTCCGTTTTTCCATACCAGAAAAACCTCAGTTTTTTTAATCGCATGTTAGAAAATATTAAAAAAATCCTCAAATTTGGAAAATAAAACAACCCATCATGGATAAAACAGATCTCAAACCAATAGGATACGGTATAGGCTATCTGGCAGTCATTCCCATACGCAAGCATCCATTCCACAGTTCGGAAATGACCAGTCAGGTATTGTTTGGCGAAACTTTTACCATTCTTGAAAAGTATCATAACTGGCGCCGGATCAGATGCAGCTATGACAATTATGGCGGATGGGTAAACCAGTCGGAATATCAGCAAATTGCTGAGGATACTTTTGTCGCCCTCTCCAATTTACCGCTGTCAGTGGCCACCGATCTGGTGCAGGTAATGCTTGATCATACGCGCAACCGCATGTTCCCGGTTTTGATAGGAAGTTCACTGCCGGGGCTGCAAAACCAATCCTTTGAGATAGAGGGGGTGCAGTATTCATTTGACGGCGCCTCCGTTGCACCCGGAATCGGAACCCATTGCCGCAAACTCGTTGAAAACGCTTATATGTACCTGCACAGCCCCTATTTATGGGGCGGCCGTATGCCTTTCGGAATTGACTGCTCGGGTTTTGTTCAGATGGTGTATAAGCTTTGCGGAATCCCTTTGCTCCGTGATTCCTCTCAGCAGGCCACCCAGGGCGAAATTGTGAACCTGCTCTCTGAAGCCCACCCAGGCGACCTTGCCTTTTTTGACAACGAAGAAGGAGAAATCAACCATGTCGGCATTCTGCTTGACCGGCAAACCATCATCCATGCCAGCGGAAAGGTCAGGACCGATATGATTGACCATCACGGCATCTTTGATGAGCAAAACAAGCAATACACACATAAACTACGGTTAATCAGACGAATAATATGAATGTAAACATCCCTGTTTACAACTTAACAATTTCTTAATGTTTCTTCAGGCTCCCGGCCAAAACAACCTCATATTTTTGTACCGCTTTTTTGCCGGCCTTTACCGGCAGTGAAACCGATAAGCGGTATCAACAATAAAGGAACCAAATGATTATACATAGTTATTTATCAAACAATTACATCTTAATAACTTTTGATAATTTTTTATTACCGCACAAAACGATCTTTTCTACATTTACCGCAAAATTCAGGCAGCTATTGTAATTATTAATTAAAATTTCATGATTATGAAAAAAACGAACAAATTCATCATGTTTCTTGCAGCGTTCATGCTGCTCGCAACCTGGTCGTTCGCCCAGGTAACCACTTCAGCCATAAGCGGCAGGGTGGTTGATGTAAGCGGACAGGGATTACCCGGGGCCACAGTGGTCGCATTGCACACCCCCTCAGGTACCTCTTTTGGTATTTCCACTGCCACCGATGGCCGCTTCAACCTGCCAAACCTCAGGGTTGGTGGGCCTTACACCGTTACAGTATCTTATGTAGGTTTTACCACCTGGCAGCAAGAAGATTTGTTTCTTGATCTCGGCGCCACAACAACCATAAATGTAACTTTGGCCGAAACCGGGGTTGAACTGCAGGAATTGATTGTGACTGCCAGGGCCGGAACCGTGGGCGAAAATACTGGTACAAGTACCCGTATTAACGCAGAAACATTACGCAACAGCCCATCAGCCGACAGGAATCTGAATGATTTTCTGCGACTGACACCCCAGTCAGGTGCATATACTAATGGTATCACTTTTGCCGGTGCAAACAACCGTTACAATGCCATATACATTGACGGCGCTGTTAACAATGACGTATTCGGTCTTGCCTCTTCAGGCACAAACGGAGGCCAAACCGGCATCTCGCCGTTCAGCCTCGATATCATTGAGCAGCTTCAGGTAGTTATTTCCCCTTATGATGTTTCTTATGGCGGATTTGCCGGCGGAGGTGTGAACGCTGTTACCCGCTCTGGAACCAACCAGTTTGCAGGAACCGCTTACACCTATCTGAGAAACCAAAGCCTGGTTGGAAAAACCAACGGCGTTCTTGCCAACAGATTAGATATCGAAAGAGAAGGTGTTGATGATTTTGTTGAAATGGTTTACGGAGCTTCATTGGGCGGACCAATTATCAAGGACAAACTTTTCTTCTTCACAAATTTTGAAATTCAGAGCGACGAAACCCCCAGGCCTTTTGATATTACCGAGTATACATCTGTAGCAGGCCGTTATCAGGAATCAGATCTCATCAACCTCCGCAATTTCCTGATCAATGAATATGGTTACGATCCCGGCACATATGGCAGCACTACCAATAATCTGGATGGTGTAAAATTCTTCGGAAAGATTGACTACAACATCAGTAATGACCACAGGTTAACCCTCCGCCATCAATACACCAAAGCTGAACAATACAGCCGCTACTCAGGCAGCAGAAATACCGTCAACTTCTCAAACAATGGTGTGTATTTCCCAAGCACCACCAATTCATCAGCAATTGAATTGAACTCACGCTTTGGAACAGAGTTTGCCAACAACTTTATCTTTAGTTTTGTACGTGTTCGCGATGATCGCGGGCCGATTGGTTCAAACTTCCCTTATGTTTACATTAGTGATGCAGCCAGCGGTGAGATCCGTTTTGGATCAGAAGAGTTCTCAACTGCAAACCAGCTTGATCAGGACATTTTTTCAATCACCAACAACTTCAATATTTACAAAGGCGCTCATAAGATTACTTTGGGAACCCATAATGAGTATTATAACATTTACAACCTTTTCATCCGTCAGAATTTTGGAACCTACCGCTTTAATAACTTAAACGACTTCTTAAGCGGTGCCCCTGCACGTCAATTCGACAGGTCTTACTCACTGGTAGATGATATCACCGGCGGAGGTTCAGCAGCAGCCGCTGATTTCAGCGCCATGCAACTTGGTTTCTATGCCCAGGATGACTGGTCAGTAAACCAGCAACTTACCCTAACCTTAGGGGTAAGGGTTGATATTCCGATTATTACCTCGGATCCTGCCATCCACGAAACATTTGAAACAACAACATTACCGCTGTTGCAGGAAAAATACGACATGGCCAAAGGCATCGAAGTTGGTAAAGCACCCCAGGGTCAGATCATGCTTTCGCCAAGGTTTGGTTTCAGCTATGACCTTAATGGTGATGGCAGCCATATTTTCCGTGGCGGCGCCGGCATTTTCACCAGCCGTATTCCTTTTGTATGGCCAGGCGGTATGTACACCAACAACGGACTTACCGTTGGCGGCGTAAGATTAACCGGAGCCAATGCCCCCGCTTTCAATCCCGACTGGCAAAACCAGCCCGTAAATCCTGACTTTACAGTACCATCAGGTGAAGTGAACCTTTTTGTGAAGGATTTCAAATATCCCCAGATCTTCCGTACCAACCTGGCTTATGACGTAATGCTTCCTTTCGGCATCTCGGCAACCTTTGAAGCATTGTACAGCAAAACCCTGAACAATGTACTCTACACCAACATCAACAGCAATCCGGAAGTAGCTTTCAACTGGACAGGTTCACCCGACAACAGGCCGGTTTATGTAAACCAGAACCTTGACAACACCTACAACGCCGTTTACCTTACTTCAAATACCAATGAAGGATACACCTACAATATTTCAGCCTCTTTTGCAAAGAACTGGGCATTTGGTTTATCAGCCATGCTCGCATATTCATGGGGAGATGCTTACTCACTGATGGATGGAACTTCATCACAAAACTCCTCACAGTGGAGAGGCCAGGTTAATATTGACGGACGTAACAACCCGGAATTCGGACGTTCCGATTTTGCCATTGGTCACCGTGTTATTTCAGGACTGACTTATGAGTTTAACTGGACAAAAGATGCCAACAACAAGACAACTGTTTCTTTGTTCATGAACGGGCAGTCAGGTTCACCCTATCATTATGTGATCTCCGGCAATCCGGCGCAGAATCCCAACAGGGAAAGGGGCAGCATCAATACCAATGTAAGCCTTGCCTACATTCCGGCAGATGCCTCAGAAATCAACCTGATTGATTACACTGTAGGCGAAAATGTCATCACTGCAGCCCAGCAATGGGAGAATCTGAACCGACTGATTGAAGATGACAAGTATCTGAGCGCAAACAGAGGAAAATATGCAGAGAAAAATGGCGCATGGGGCCCATTCTCCACCATTTTTGACATTGCTCTTCGTCAGGACTTCGGTATGACTTTTTCCGGTCAGAGACATCGCTTCCAGTTGTCAGTTGACATTAAGAACTTTGGCAATATGCTGAATTCAGAGTGGGGAACCATCTACACCATCCCCGGAAGCTGGAACAACTACTTCCTGTATCAGATGGAAGGTTACGCAGCCGATGGAACCACTCCTCAATTTACATTCCGCAGCAGCGATGTTGGAATGGACAGATTTGGAATCGCTGGTCTTGCCTCAAGATGGAGCATGCTCGTTGGCGTAAGATATATGTTTAACTAGTCAAATCAATGCTTTTCAAAAAGGCGTCTGACAATCAGACGCCTTTTTTTTACCTTTGCAAAAACCAGAAAATAAAATGAGACATCTATTGGCACTTTTAAGCTTATGCATGTTGTTAACGTCATGCGCAAGCCAGGAAAAAGAAAACTACCTCATCATCCTCTCCATGGACGGCTTTCGCTGGGATTATCCCAATATGACCGATACGCCCAACCTGGATTCCATCGCTAAGATTGGTGTAAAAGCCGAGGCCATTCGCTCAGCCTTCCCCTCCAAGACTTTCCCAAACCATTATACCATGGCTACCGGGCTTTATCCCGACAATCACGGTATTGTGAACAATCATTTTTTCGATCCCGAAACCGGAACCAGATACTCCATGCGCGACAGTGCAACCAGGCTTAATCCATATTATTACGGCGGCGAACCAATCTGGGTCACAGCGGAAAAACAGGATGTGAGAACGGCATCCTATTTCTGGGTAGGGAGTGAATTGCCCATCAAAGGGATCCAGCCTTCGATATGGAAATACTACGACCACAATTTTCCGTTTGAGCAACGTATTGACAGTGTAATAGCCTGGCTGCAGCTACCCCAGCCGCAACGTCCCCGCCTCATCATGTGGTATATGCACGAACCTGATGCAGTTGCCCACCGCCATGGCCCAGAAGGGGAAGCCACCCTGGACTATGTAACCTACCTCGACAGTCTTGTTGGTGTTTTCTGCCGCAAAATCAACGAGTTGGAACATGCAAACCGGATTAACCTGATATTTACTTCCGATCACGGCATGGGAGCCATCTCCCCCGATCGGGCAGTCACGCTTACAGATCATTTACCTTCTGATTGGGCCGAAGTTGCCATCGGCGGTAACCCTGTATACAACATCAAAGCCAAAGAAGGCTATATTGACTCCATCTATCTGAGGCTAAAGCAGGTAGAAAACATTCACGTCTGGAAACACGGTGAGGTTCCTGAAGAATTGAATTATGGAAGTAACCCCCGCACCCTTGATCTGATTGTGGCTGCCGACAGCGCCTGGAGCATCAACTGGACGGCGCGTCCGGCGTATTTCAACTCGGGCGGCACACATGGATATGATATCCGCCAATTGGATATGCAGGCCATCTTTTACGCCATTGGGCCGGCTTTCCGCAAAGGGCATACTCATCCAAAATTTGACAATGTTGACCTTTATCCCTTAATGGCTCACATCCTTGGGATCGTTCCGGTTGAAGTGGATGGAACTCTGGAAAGAACCAGAGGCATGATGAAGTAAAAACGCGGTCAGACCACAGAAGATTTTCGATTATTCACACTCCTTCATGAATCAAAGTTTCCCTGCTGAG